>CEPR01005235.1_pt1 | contig 267571 bp, 275 predicted proteins | sample 530431 | NCBI WGS metagenome assembly CEPR01 (sample SAMEA2620078, study PRJEB7988) | marine metagenome | isolation source: saline water (ENVO:00002010), including
TATGAAATATAATCTTTAAACTTAAAAAGATTATCGGTTTCTGAATGCTCTTTATCCCCGCAAGCAAGAAGAAATATGATAGCGAATAGAGCGAACAAACGATGCAGCTTTTTCATAATTAATGGTTTTAGTGTTCTTAAAATTAAAAAGAATGCGAGCTAACAACAAACAAATGTTGCTATTTTAAAGGCATAAAAACCCTTGTTTTCAGGGGATTTCATTTTTTATAAAATGTTGGAAGGGAGCTTTTAATGAAACGGAGAATCGTTTTCGCTTCGTATTTTTAATTTTAACATTTAGCAAGAGTTTAACAATATTTAGCTTAGAACACAAGAGAAATGGATAGCGGATTATAGTTTTATTTAAAGGCTACATATTAAATTCATATTCCCGCTCTACTTTGCAAATTCGTACTTTGTACCAAGCATACCATTGTTTTCTACCTAGTTTTTGAGCCATTTGGTGATCTAGGTTTGTTTTCCAGTTTTTAATGGCTTCAATATTTTCCCAATAACTTACGGTTATCCCTATTTCTGAACGTGCACTTTCAATGCCTAAATACCCTGGTTGTTGTTTTGCAAGGTTTTCCATGGTTTGAGCCATTTCATCATAGCCTTCGATGGTTTCTGTTTGCTGACTGGTAAAGATAACTGCGTAGTACGATGAATCTTTATTACTCATTATAAATACCTATTTTTAAATCGCCTTCTGCGTTCATATGAGCACGATACATACCAGCGGTATTGAATTCCATAGAGACATTTCCGTTTTTATCTATGGCAATAATACCTCCGTCGCCACCTAAGTTTGGCAGCTTTTTCTGAATAACCTCTTCCGCAGCTTCTTGTAATGTAACTTCTTTGTATTCCATCATCGCTGAAATATCATGAGCAACCATTCCGCGAATAAAATATTCACCCCAACCAGTTGAAGACACTGCACAAGTAGCGTTGTTGGCATACGTTCCGGCACCAATGATTGGAGCATCGCCAATACGATTCCAGCGTTTGTTGGTCATTCCTCCAGTTGAAGTTCCAGCAGCCAAGTTTCCGTTTTTGTCAAGAGCTGCACAACCTACAGTACCAAATTTTGAATCTTTAATGAAAGGGTCTTCAGCAAATGAAACATTTGAGTCATGATCTAATTCAGCTTTTTCTTTGTCTTTGATTCGCTGTAAAGATTGAAACCTTTTTTCGGTGTAGAAATATGAGGGGTCTACAAGCTCAAAGCCTTGTTCTTCGGCAAAGCGTTCGGCTCCCTTTCCGCTGAGCATTACGTGTGGGGAATTATTCATAACCGCTAACGCTAAATCTATTGGGTTTTTAATATGGGTTACTCCTGCAACGGCTCCAGCATTTAAGGTAGCACCATCCATTACAGATGCATCTAGTTCATTCGTTTCCTCGTGGGTAAATACAGCTCCTTTTCCAGCATTGAACAAAGGAGAGTTTTCCATAACATTAATCGTTTTTGTCACAGCTTCCATAGCAGAGCCACCATTTTTTAAAACTGTATGTCCTACTGTAATAGCTTCTTCTAATTTTTCTTTATATGCGTTTTCAAGCGAATCGCTCATGTTTTTTTTAAGAATGGTTCCTGCTCCTCCATGGATTACAATTCCGAAATTCGGTTCGGTTTTTTGCTCTTTTTGTGTTAATTTATCAGAATTTTCTGATGCATTTTTTTCATTTTTACAGCTGAAAAGCATAAAAAATACGATTAAAAGTGTTAAAGTTTTTTTCATAAGGTGTTCAGTTTTAGGATGTACTAATATAATGGAAATTCTACTGTTTATAGAAGTTGACAGCTTTTTTAACTATGTTTCAATAATGTAAAAAGAACGTTAATTATCGATTAAATACACAATAAAATCGATTAAGTGTATTTTTTTGTAAGTTTTTTTCTATATTTGATTCAGCATCATGCCCCAAATTTGATGCCCCCGTACTTATGAATCTACTAAAAACTAGCCTACTGGCCATGGTGTTATTTTGCACCGTGAGTTCTTGTAGCAAAGACGACACAGCAGTTGTTGAAGAAGAAACTGCAAATTACTCAATCGATGTAAACCTTGCCAACGAAACCGATTGGCAAATGGCAAATGAGATTTTAGATCTCGTTAATCAACACAGGGCCTCACAAGGCCTTGAAACCCTTAAGCGCGATCAACAATATGCTTCTGCCTATGCGGTAGACCATACTTTTTATATGATCGACCTTGAGGAAATCAACCACGATCATTTTGATGTTAGAAAAAAAGGATTAAAAGACAGAGGCGCCAAAATTGTTGGTGAAAATGTAGCTTTTGGATATCCTACGGCCGAAGAAGTTGTTAATGCTTGGCTAAATAGTCCAGGTCACCGTGCCAACATTGAAGGCAGCTATACACATTCTGGGTTTGGTGTAATACAAGCACCTGACGGAAGGTATTATTTTACACAACTTTTTTATAAAAAATAATTACACTTTTTTCTTTAGAGCTTTTGCCGTATTTTTATGGAAACACTAAAAATACGGCTATGGCTATTAAAGAACCTTTTAATCTTACTAAATGGGTAGAAGAAAACAGGGAACAACTTAAGCCCCCTGTGGGCAATAAAAACCTTTATAAAGATGCTGGCGATTATATTGTCATGATCGTAGCTGGACCCAATGCCCGTAAAGATTATCACTATAACGAAACCGAAGAGCTTTTTTACCAATTGGAAGGCGAAATTGAAGTACATATTCAAGAAGAAGGGGAAAAGAAAACTATGAAATTAGGCCCAGGTGATATGTATTTACACCCTGCAAAAGTGCCACATTCCCCTGTTCGACATGAAAACTCTATTGGCTTGGTTGTAGAGCGAAAACGTAAAGACCTTGAAGGAAAAGATGGACTGCTTTGGTTTTGCGATAACTGCAACAATAAATTATATGAAGTCTATTTTGAATTAGATGATATTGAAAAAGATTTTCTTAAACATTTTAAACACTTCTATAATTCAAAAGAACTGCGTACATGCGATAATTGCGGTACCGTAATGGAGACCGATGACCGTTTTACTGCAGATTAACACTTCATTTTAAGTTAATACCTTTAATTTCAAATTCTAACTTCGATTACGTACCTTCGCATTTATTAAAAATAGCGAACAAAATCTTATTTAAATATGTCAACAGTAGCCACAAGCTTCGGGATTGAAGAAGCATTGAAAGAATTAGGATTAAACGAAACAAATAACGGGACTTCAACCGGTGCAAACTGGTTTTCCAGCGGAGAAGAAATAGCTTCTTATTCCCCAGTAGACGGAAAACTGATCGGAAAAGTTTCTGCTACCACTAAAGAGGATTACGAAAAAGTAATTTCTACAGCAACAGAAGGCTTTAAAGAATGGAGAACCCTTCCTGCACCACAACGCGGAGAAATTGTAAGAAAATTTAATGACGAACTACGTCGCCTAAAAGAACCATTAGGAAAGCTAGTTTCTTATGAAATGGGAAAAAGTTACCAAGAAGGTTTGGGAGAAGTACAGGAAATGATCGATATCTGTGATTTTGCAGTTGGATTGTCCCGCCAGTTACACGGTTTAACCATGCACAGTGAGCGTCCAGGACACAGAATGTATGAGCAATACCATCCTCTTGGAGTAGTTGGTATTATTTCAGCTTTCAACTTCCCTGTAGCTGTTTGGAGCTGGAATACAGCTTTAGCGTGGGTTTGTGGAGATGCTTGTATTTGGAAAGGTTCAGAAAAAACCCCATTAACATCTGTTGCTTGTCAAAATATTGCTGCGCGCGTATTTTCTGAAAACGGCGTACCTGAAGGAATTTCTTGTTTAATTACAGGAGATTATACTGTAGGTGAAATGATGACAAAAGACGAAAGAGTTCCTTTAATTTCTGCTACTGGTTCTACCCGAATGGGGAAAATTGTAGCTAAAGAAGTTGCTGGCCGCTTAGGCAAAACGTTATTAGAGCTTGGTGGAAACAATGCAATCATTGTAACGCCAGATGCAAATATTAAAAATACAGTAATTGGTGCCGTATTTGGTGCTGTAGGAACATGTGGACAACGTTGTACTTCAACCCGTCGTTTAATTGTGCACGAAGATGTGTATGACAAGGTGAAAAGCGCTGTTGTAGATGCTTACAAGCAAATTAAAATAGGGAACCCATTAGACGAAAACAATCATGTAGGCCCTCTTATCGATAAAGATGCCGTAAAAAACTATCAACGTGCATTGGATAAAGTAGTTGAAGAAGGTGGTACTGTTTTAGTTGAAGGTGGCGTTTTAGAAGGTGAAGGTTACGAAAGCGGATGCTACGTAAAACCAGCCATTGCTGAAGCGGAAAACCACTTTGAGATTGTGCAACACGAAACATTTGCACCTGTGCTTTATATTATGAAGTACAAAGGTGATGTATCAAACGCATTGGAATTGCAAAACGGAGTTCGTCAAGGGCTTTCTTCAGCTATTATGACCAATAATCTACGTGAAGCAGAGCGTTTTCTTTCTGTAGAAGGATCAGATTGCGGTATTGCCAACGTAAACATTGGTACTTCTGGTGCTGAAATTGGTGGTGCTTTTGGTGGTGAAAAAGAAACCGGAGGCGGTCGCGAGAGTGGTAGTGATGCTTGGAAAGTGTACATGAGAAGACAAACCAACACAATCAACTACACAACTGAATTGCCATTAGCGCAAGGAATCAAGTTTGATTTGTAAGAATAGAATATAGAACCCGATAAAAATCGGGACTGTTAGAGTATAGATTATAGACAGAAAAGTCCGCTATTTACGTAGCGGACTTTTTCTTTTGTAATGCTTCTATATTCTATTTTCTCTTAGCGAAGCGGTCTGTCCTCTCTTTTAAACAATTCCATTATTCTCCACCCACTTAAACTGTGTTTGATCTTGCGGTATGGAAATTCGGTTGGCAATACGTTTCATCCTATCTGGAAGCTTCATTAAATAATCACGGGCTTTTTCAGCTTCATCCGTTAATGAATTCAACTTGTCTATCTGCCAATAACTGTTCAGCTTTTCCATAATATCGATATAATCGAACGTAGTATAAACACCCAATCGTTGTGCTGCATTTGAGAAGTTTTCAAACGCAGAAGCAAGTCCTTCACCGGATTCCCGTAAAAACTGTGCGGGCATCACAATTTTCTTTTTCATCATATCTTCATAAGCGAGAATCATTTCACTGGCATCGTATTCCAAAATAGTTTTTACAAACTCGCGGTAGGCTAAATGGTGGCGCATTTCATCTCCTGAAATAAGCTTACACATTTTAGCGAGCATTCTATTATCTTTCTTTCTGGCCAATTGTCCTACGCGTTTATGCGAAATATTGGTAGCCAATTCTTGAAAGCTAGTGTAAACAAAATTACGGTAAGGATCCCGCCCCGTACCAATATCAAAACCATCGTTAATAAGATGATGGGTTGTGATTTCTATCTCGCGCATGTTTACTCTTCCACAGAGATATAGATACTTGTTTAGCGTATCTCCGTGACGGTTTTCTTCACCCGTCCACTGTCGTATCCATTTGGACCAGCCATCACGGCCGTGTTGATCCACGCCTTCCATGTCCATTAACCAAGATTCATAGGTAGGCAAGGCTTCTTCAGTAACCATATCGCCTACTAAAACCACCCAAAAATCGTACGGTAATTCTTTAGCTTCTTCCCGCATTTGGGTAAGCTCTTCCATATAGTTCTCACTTTGAAGGTTTGGCAATAAATCGGTTGGCTGCCAAATTTCTTCAACCGGGATTAAATAATTTTTCACATAGTCATCTACTGATTTTTCAACCGTTTTCATGACTTCAAGACGTTTATTTTTAAGAATCATTGGTATTGTAATTTTAGATGTGGTGTTTTTTCTGAAGAAAACTTCACTTTACTCTACTTGTAAAGATACAAAGCAACAAATAAAACTATCCCAAAACAGTCTTAATTTCTGCCGCTTTCATTTGGGTAAAGTTGCCAGACAGGATCGCTCTGCCAAATCTCCTTAGTGTCAGCGTCTATTACTGAAACAGTTCCTTTAAATGCCGCTCCGGTATCTACGTTCCATACATTGGCAAAGTTAGCGGGTTTCGAAAAGCCGACGCGAGTAACAGGAGTGTGGCCAATATAGATTTCTTTATAAAGTTTTAACCTTTTTGGGTAATTGTCACTGTCTTCTGAAATAGAATTATCGAGTGCACAGACCATTTCCCATAATGTTCTATCCCAATACACCATATTTGGATAGTATTCATATTCAGGACCGTGAAGATTGGTAAATCCGGCGTGTAAATAAAGGCGGTTTTCTTCATCTACAAAGTAATTTTGTAGATTTTCGAGGAAGTTAATATGTGCTTCAATTTCCCCTTCGGAAAGGTTTTCATAGCTTTTCTTACTGGACTCACCACCGTGTTGCAGCCAAGTAGGGTTGTTGTCGCCTTTTTTCAGAAAATTATAGAGCAAAGCATCGTGATTACCACGGATGAAAACACATTCATATTTTTCAGAAAAATCGATTAAAAATGAAATGGTTTCAGCGCTTTCACTCCAGCCGTCTACATAATCACCTACAAAAATAAAACGGTCGTCAGGCTTAAACTCCATACCATCAAATACCTGTTTTAATCCTTTAAATCCGCCGTGTATATCACCTATAACTAATGTCCTCATAAGTTAGAAATATATACAATTGCAGCGATTATCAAAAGGATACCGAGGACAAAAAAGAAGATTTTCCAGAATGAGTACGGTCTTTTTCCAGATAAGACTCCGGTCTGGCCATTAATAAAAAAGTTGTATCGTTTGCCTTTAAATTTATAAGCACTTACATAAACGGGAAGCAGAATGTGCTTAAAGGTTTCGTCGCTTAACTTCATATCGATAGAATGTACCCGTTGCGTATCCCCACCAATATCTCGTCTTGCCCAGTTATCGGCTATATTTCGAGCTTCTTTAGTGGCACCTAAATGCCCATCTTGCAACGGAATTGTATATTTTTCTGTCACAAAACCTGCTAAAAAACTACTGTCAAAAGGCTGTAGGTCTTTTAAATTCCAATGAGCAACCTTAGAAGGAATAACTCCAGAGCGTTGTTTTGAAGCCTTGATTAAGGTATCGTCTACAAATCCTGAAACATTTCCAGAAGCCGGATACCACCGGGTACGCCTTTCTCGTACGGTACGTTTATTTTTTCCACTGCCCACTGTTTTAGTTACATAATAATATTCCCCTCGTTGCCCAGAATACTCGGCATACAATTGAGCATCGAAGGTCCAATACGGCGCGTAAAGCCCTTTGGTAAATTGTGGGTCGATGGCCGCTTTTTTTAAATCGTTTGGGGCAAACCACAATCCTTTCACCCATTTTTTGAAGATTTGATGTGCTTTTCCTTGGTTTATTTGAAACGGTAGTACTGCTCCTGGTAAAATCCAGGATTCTTTTTTAGCATCTTCAATTATGAGTGGCGATCCACAGTAGACACAATGTAATGACTTGTAATTTTCTTCAATATGTTGCTCGGCTCCACAGCTTTTGCATTGCAACATGGTAATTTCCTCGCTATAAGATTGGCTGCCTAGCTTTTCTAAATATGGTTTTAGTTCAAGCTCTTCAAATGTACTTTCGGAAGGGGCTATTTCTTGGGTATGCCCGCAATAATCACACTTTAAATTCGTCGTGCCTGGCGCATACCGAAGTTCTGCCCCACAATTAACACAGGATTTTTTGAGTTCGGATTTTTGTTGCTTGGGTTGTTGCATGTTTTATTCTGAAAGGGCTGACTTCGGCTCCGCTCAGCCATCGTGGATCAAGTCTAATTATAGGCGGCTGAGCGGAGCCGAAGTCCCGAAAATTAATTATTCCGGAATTGGTGGAGGTGTATTTCCTCCTAAAAAGGCTTTTAATTCTTCCACCTCTTGAAGTGCAACCCAATTTTGCATGCCTTGTTTCCAAACTAAAGTGTCCTTGTTTACGGTTCGATTGGCAAATAAAGCACGTAATTGCTCAAAACCTACAGGGCCGTTTTGTTGGCCGTTGCTTGCGTAAAAATATTGAACCGCTTGTGGCATAGGCGGTGGCATACTCCCTGCTTGTTGTTGGGGTTGTTGCATTTGTTGCTGTCCACCCATCTGTGGGTTCATCATACCACCCATTTGTTGTGCGAGGACGAAGCCCATTCCCATTCCCATACCGGCACCGGCTGTTCCGCCTTCGTTGGCAGCGGCTGCTTCTATGGCTTTAGCAGTTTTAAATTTGGTCAGTTTATCTAAATCCAATTTATCGATACGGCTGTACTCGAAAATCTCTTTTTTCAAGTCTTCTGGCATAGAAACATTTTCAATAAAGAATTTTTCCAGACCAATTCCCACGCTATCAAATTCAGGTTTCATGACTTCTTTACAAGTTTCAGAAAGTTCTGTGGTGTTAGCAGCGTAGAGTTCTATTGGAAGATTTGCTTCGCCAACGGTATCGGTAAAGCGGGTGGCAATGAGACTTTTTAGGTGTTCGTTTATCTCAAAATTGGTAAAGTTATTATCGGTGCCAACTATATCAACTATAAATTTCCCGGGATCATTAATTCTAAAAGCGTATGTTCCGAAGGCTCGAATTTCAACCAAACCAAATCGATCATCATTTAAAGTAATTGGGTTTTTGGTGCCCCATTTTTCATCGGTGAACAAATGAGTATTTACAAAATAAACTTCCGCTTTAAAAGGGCTGTCAAAACCATACTTCCAACCTTTTAAGGTAGTTAAAATGGGTAGGTTTTTGGTGTTCAACGTGTAGGTTCCGGGCTCAAAAACATCGGCTAATTGTCCTTCGTTTATAAACACAGCGGTTTGTCCTTCGCGAACAATAAGCTTAGCATTGTTTTTAATTTCGTTTTGGTAGCGTTCAAAACGATGACAGATGGTATCATCTGTATAATCCAACCACTCGATGATGTCTATAAATTCGTGGCTCAGTTTTTCTTTAATTTTGTCGAATATGCCCATTTTTTGTTGGTTTAAATAATTGAAAGTTAAAGATATAAAATTTAGCTTAACGGAAAATTAATTATACCGTACCTTCCTCAATATCCTAACCGATTCCTTATAGGCTTCATAAACTCTTCCATTGGTTTCTTTCAAGTATGGCTTCGTCTCTAGTAATTTATCTTTTGCATCTGAAAAATCGTTTAAATAACAGATTAAATATGTTTCTGGAAGGTTTTGTAGGTCTTTTTCTTCGGAAGGGGTAAGGCGGGCATTCTTTTTCAGTTTTTTTACCAATGCATTATTGGCATTGTAAATATGGTGCAACGTTTTTTTGTTGAAACGTGGCGGTTCAAAAATCATTTTAGAGTCGATTTTGTACGATCCATTTTCTTGAAAAGTAATTACCACTTCTTCCAACGGATAATGTTCTTGGCGGTTGTTCAGTCCTAAACTTACATATTCAATCGTTTTAAAATAATTGTCAGTTACTTCAATCGTCACTTCATCTAAAGCAGAATAAAACAAACGTACTTGCTCGTTAATTAACTCAATATCTACCCGGGAATAATAGGTGTCTTTTTTAACTTGTTTGGTATTTCCGGCCCAGCAAACCACAAATTGCTCTTTAAAAACTTTGTAGTGTGATTCGAGCTCGTCGTGGCGGTTGTTCATAAAATCGATCACGCCGTCCAAAGTATGTTCAATATTGTTTTTCGCCTTGTTTTCAATGGACTTTACAATTTCAGAATTCACATCTTTTATTACAATATCAAAATCCTTTGGCATCGAAATACTTCCGTCTCGAAGAAAAATGCTGCCGCCCCAATATTTCCAAATGTTTTTACGAAGCGAAGTGATTTCCCCTGTTGGGCGAATGGTTACTAATCCCACTACTTTATCTGGCGGTAAATGTGGAAACATAACATTTTCATAACTAATTAACGGCGCGTTGGTCAAGTAAGCATTTACTAAATTTTGAAGCTTGCTATCGTCAAAAAAATCAACGCCTCGTATTTCGTTTGCTTCATCTTCCACACCCACTACGATAAACGAGTTGTTTTTTGGGTTGCTGTTGCTCAGCGCGCAAATGTGTTTTAAAAACTTGGCTTTTCCTTCTTTACTGCCCAGATCAATCTTTCGCTTTTTATCATAGAAACTGCTCTCGTCATTGTGTGCGAGCAAGTTTTTGATAAGAAGTCGTTTATTGATCACTTGTAAAAAAGTTATTGATTTTTATGTTATTTAGTTTTTAAGGCGGCCCTTCGATACTATCCCGATTGTCATCGGGATCACTCAGGGACCTTTCGTTGTTCTCTTCATTAAAGATGGCTGAGTGATTTAATATCAAAAATGGTACATTTTGATAATAAATTGTATCGAAGCCAAAATTACACCGAAGCCTTATTCACTATCATACTCGACGATTGGTCTAAACACATCACGGTTAAATCGGCTATATTTACATGTGGTGGTCGGGTTACAGCAAACCAAATTATGTCAGCAATATCTTCCGGTTGCAAAGGCGTGTAACCTTGATAAACTTTATCGGCTTTTTCGGTGTCGCCTTTATAGCGCACTTCACTGAATTCAGTCTCCACTAACCCCGGATTAATAGCACCAATTTTTATGCCTTTTCCGTTTAGGTCTAACCGCATGCCTTCGTTTATGGCGTCTACGGCGTGTTTGCTGGCGCAGTAGACATTTCCGGTTGGATAGACTTCTTTCCCGGCGGTAGAACCAATATTGATAATATGCCCAGATTTTCTATCGATCATCTGCGGAATAACGGCTTTGGTAACGTATAGCAGGCCTTTTACATTAATATCAATCATCGCGTCCCAATCATCGGTGTTTCCTTCATAAATTGGGTCTTTTCCGTGGGCATTTCCGGCATTGTTTATTAAAATATCGATTTTTGAAAAAGCTTCCGGCAGGTTTTGAAGTTGTTCAAAAACCGTTTTTTTATCTCGAACGTCAAAGTTCAGCGTGTGTACTTTCGTGATTTCTGAAAGCTCTTTTTGAAGTGCATCCAACCGTTCTTGCCTTCTTCCGCAGAGAATGACATGCAATCCATTGTTAGCGAAGTTTTTAGCAATAGCGCGACCAATTCCTGAGGTGGCACCGGTTATTAGGGCAGTTTTATTTTTCATTCTATAGTTTTCATTAAAAGTAAAACTTCTGTCGCTTTTTTCAACGTTAAGATAGGGTTAATTGCCAAGTTAATCAATGTTAATTCTTCCGAAAGAGCCGTGATAACTAGCTACATTGGTAATAACCAAAAACCAATTAACTATGAAATCTTACATAAAAACAAGTTTATTAATTGCTGTTACAGCCTTATTTATTAGCTGTAGTAGTAACAACAACATATTTGGCGGAAATAATAATTCATCAAATTCAAACTCAGCTAATAAAACTGAAGTTACTAATAATAAAGAAACTGAAACCACAAAAAAAGACGGTGCTATTATGGGAAGCGTAATTGCCCCGAATTCTGAAGTTTCCATTATAGCAATAAATTCTGAAGAAAAAATTACAGGAACCACAAATGAGGTAGGTGAATTTTTTATCAAAGGTTTTCCAAAAGGAAATTATACCGTAAAAATAAAAACCGAAGAAAATAAATTACCCGAGCAAACTTTTGAAAATGTTGAAGTACGTATAGGTGAAGTAACCGCTTTGGGTACGATCACAGTAGCTTCCAATTAATTAAACGGAACAATAAAACTTTAACAGCACTGTAACTTTATTTTAAGAAACAGTGCTTTTTTTGTGTCGTCTATTAAGATGAATTTTTTAACCCTTTATTAACAGCCTTTTTAGCAATAAATATACAATTTGCGAGACTGTATATAGAAACGTTTACTATTTGAAATTTTAAAGTATGGATCAAACAGATACTGCCTTGGATATTGGCGCGCTAAATGAAAAAATTGAAAAGGAAAGTGCATTTGTAAACATCCTTTCCATGGAAATGAATAAAGTAATCGTAGGCCAAAAACATATGGTCGAGCGATTGCTTATTGGTCTTTTAGGCCAAGGACACATTCTTCTTGAAGGTGTTCCTGGTTTGGCAAAAACATTAGCCATTAATACGCTTTCAAAAGCGGTACACGGAAGCTTTAGCCGGATTCAGTTTACTCCAGATTTACTTCCAGCCGATGTTGTTGGTACGATGATCTACAACATGAAGGTGAATGATTTCAGCATTAAAAAAGGTCCTATTTTTGCCAATTTTGTATTGGCAGATGAGATTAACCGTGCGCCAGCTAAAGTGCAATCTGCTCTTTTAGAGGCGATGCAAGAAAAGCAGGTAACCATTGGCGAAGAAACATTTGTTTTAGATAAGCCATTTTTGGTAATGGCAACTCAAAACCCAATTGAACAAGAGGGAACATACCCTTTACCAGAAGCTCAGGTTGACCGTTTTATGCTTAAAACAGTTATAAACTACCCAAAAATAGCCGAAGAGCAACTCATTATCCGTCAAAACTTAAAAGGCGCTTTTGAGAAAGTAAACCCGGTTGTTACTATCGAACAAATTTTACGTGCACAGCAAGCCGTTCGGGAAGTTTATATGGACGAAAAAATAGAACAATATATTCTAGATATCATCTTTGCTACCCGTAATCCTGAAAACTATAAGCTGGACGATTTAAAACATCTTATTGGCTTCGGTGCTTCCCCACGTGGAAGTATCAACTTGGCAATCGCTTCAAAATGTTATGCGTTTATCAAGCAGAGAGGTTACGTAATTCCAGAAGATGTTCGCGCCGTGGTTCACGATGTACTAAGACACCGTATTGGAATTACCTACGAAGCAGAAGCAGAAAACATTACTTCAGAAGATATCATTAACAAAATTGTAAATGTAATCGAGGTACCATAAAAACAGTACGCAGTAAGCAGTGGTCAGTATGCAGTTTTGTTGTCTGACTACTGTTTTTTACTGCCCCACTTTTATTGAATATTGACTACTGGAATAATGGATACAAAAGAACTTCTTAAAAAAGTACGAAAAATCGAAATCAAAACGCGTCGGTTAAGCGACCACGTTTTTGGTGGCGAATATCATAGTACGTTTAAAGGTCGCGGGATGACTTTTAGCGAAGTGCGCCAATATCAATTTGGCGATGATGTTCGAAGTATTGACTGGAACGTTACCGCTCGATATAACGAACCTTTTGTAAAAGTTTTTGAAGAAGAACGCGAGCTTACTTTAATGCTTATTGCAGATATTAGTGGCTCTGAATTCTTCGGAACAGATTCACAGTTTAAAAATGAGATTATTACTGAAATCGCTGCAACGCTTGCTTTTTCGGCACTTCAAAATAATGACAAAATAGGATTGATTCTTTTTTCAGATGAAATAGAGCTTTTTATTCCACCGAAAAAAGGAAAATCACACGTATTACGCTTAATTCGGGAATTATTGGAATTCCAACCAAAAAGTGAAAAAACCGATTTATCGCAAGCTTTAAAATATTTAACCAACGTAATGAAAAAGAAAGCCATCGTTTTTGTGCTTTCCGACTTTATTACAGATAATTATAAAGACACGCTGCGGATTGTAGCTAGAAAGCATGACGTAACAGGAATTCGGGTGTATGATAAACGCGAAGAGGAAATCCCGAATTTAGGAATGGTGCAAATGCAAGATTCTGAAACGGGTGAACTTATGTTGGTGAATACCAATTCAAAGTCTGTTAGAACAAATTATAACAAGTACTACAGAGAACGTGTGGATTATTTCCAAGAATCTTTCACTAAAAGTGGTGCCGGCGCATTTAGCTGCCGCGTGGATGAAAGCTACGTAAAAAAATTACTGGGTTATTTTAAACACAGAGCATAAATTATAATGAAAGAGAATAAAAAAAATATAACATACTTGTTTTTGAAAACTAAGCAGCGATATTTTTTCGCTTCTTTTTTCTTTTTTCTAGTTACTTTTTTTGCCGAAGCTCAAGTGATCTCTTCGGTAGATTCTACTTCCATTAAAATTGGCGAAGAGATTGTTTATAGTATTCAGGTGGAAGCAGATTCAACTGATTTGGTGGTTTTTCCCGAAGGTCAGACCTTCACACCTTTAGAGGTAATCGAATCGTATAAAATCGATACCACTTTTGAGCAGGCCAAATATCGATTGATTAAAAAATACGGTCTTACACAATTCGATTCGGGTCGTTATACAATTCCGCAACAACAAGTGATTATTAACGATAAGCGATTTGGAACCGATTCTGTTTCAGTCGAAGTTCGTGATGTTGCTGTCGATACGACCAAACAGAAGATGTTTGATATAAAACCTGCTATAGAGGTTGATGAGCCGCCTTTAGATCTTAAAACATTGTTATTGTGGCTTATTCCGATCGTTATCATTTCAGCGATTGTAGGATATATTTTATTCCGAAGAAAAAAATTAAAAGACGCCAAAGAGGAACAGTTGCCGCCCTATGAAGAAGCAATTACAGCCTTGCACACCCTTGATAGCTCTACCTATTTAAAGGAAAATAAACCAAAGGAATATTACTCGCATTTAACTGAAATTGTAAAACGGTATTTAGACCGCGAGGTAGATGAAACCGCTTTGGAAAGTACTTCAGATGAATTAATTGCTCGTTTACAGCTGCATAAAGATTCAGGTAATTTTGAATTCAGTAATGAAACCATCCGAAGACTCGATGCTATTTTAAAACGAGCCGATTTGGTAAAATTTGCCAAAATGTACCAAGCTGAAGGGCAGGCTTCTACCGATCGTAAAACCATTGAAGAAATAATAAATGAGACGAAAGAGGTAATCCCAGAACCAACCGAAGAAGAACTTCAAGAAAATGCCGAATACCAAGAAGCACAACGAAAAAAACGTGTCCGTAAAAAATGGGCATATGGTGCCTTGGGTCTATTGGTGGTTGCTCTTATTGCTGGTGCTGTTTATGGAGGTGTAAAAGGTTTTGATAACCTTAAAGACTTTGTAATTGGTAACGAAATACGTGAGTTGGCCGAAAACCGTTGGATAAAGAGTGAATATGGAGATCCGGCTATCATCATAGAAACCCCAGAAGTTTTAGTTCGAACCGATATTGAAATACCTGAATCAGAAAGCATACGAGTTGCCAATGCAAGCGTATTTACGGAAGGCGAAATTACCGATCCGTTGTACGTTTGGTTAAATACGATGATGCTTAAGCAATCCACCCAAGGACAACAAAAAGGACAAGCAAGTGCCGATTTAGAAGCATTAATGGACGAAGCTTTGACAAATCTTGAGAAAAGAGGTGCTAAAAATATGCTCGTAAAGCGTGAAAGCTTTGAAACCCAAAAAGGAATCACTGGATTAAAAGCATATGGTAAATTTAATGTGCAGGTGTCCGATGATAAAGTATTGAAAAAAGCCAGTAACTATGAGTTATTATTATTTGCCCAAAAAGGCGGAATACAGCAAGTTTTAGTGGTATATCAAGAAGACGATGGTCGTTTTGCTGAAGATGTAAAAGACAGAATCATTAATTCCGTAGAACTTGAAATTTCAGAAAAATAATGTTTGAAAATTTTGAATTTGTAAACCCTATTTTTTTCTGGTTGCTACTAGTACTTCCAGTGCTGTTGCTATGGTATCTATGGAAACGAAATAAACAAAATGCTACCTTAAAAATTTCAAGTGTAAAAGGATTTAAAACTGGAAAAAACTGGTTAGCAAGACTGAAACCTTTATTGTTTGCCTTACGCTTATTGGCCTTGGCAGCTATAATTGTTGCCTTAGCACGTCCTAGAACAGTGGACGAATCTACCCGTGTTAAAAAAACAAAAGGAATAGATATTGTTATGGCAATGGATGTTTCAGCAAGTATGTTGGCACGCGATTTAAAACCGAATCGATTAGAAGCCTTAAAATCTGTGGCGGCTCGTTTTATACAAGCGCGGCCTAACGATCGCATTGGCTTGGTAGAATATGCTGGTGAAAGTTTTACGAAAACACCTTTAACCAGTGATAAAACAGTTGTATTATCATCTTTAAAGGACATGAAATACAACACCGTCATTGAAGGTGGAACCGCAATAGGGATGGGATTGGGTACAGCTGTTAACCGGTTAAAAGATAGCCGGGCAAAAAGTAAGGTGATTATTTTATTGACCGATGGTGTAAACAACAGCGGTTTTATAGATCCAAAGATTGCGAGTGAATTAGCGGCGGAGTTTGGTATTAAAGTATATACTATTGGATTGGGAAGTAACGGATTGGCTATGTCGCCCATTGGTTTGCGTACCGATGGCAGTTTTCAATACGGAAATATTCAAGTTGAAATTGATGAAGAATTACTTAAAGAAATAGCCCAAACCACCGGAGGACAATATTTTAGAGCCACGAGTACCACAAAGTTGAATGAAATTTATGACGAAATAAACAAACTCGAAAAAACAGATATAGAAGAATTTAAATACACTAATTACGAGGAAATGTTCCGCCCTTTAGTATTTCTAGCATTAGGATTATTATTGATAGAACTCTTGCTTCGTTATACAGTGTTTAGAAGTTTTATTTAAAAATTAAAAGATTCCTACCTACGTAGGATATGAATATGTACCAATTAGAACAACCCATATATTTTTACGTATTGTTTGCTATTCCAGCAGTGGTCGTACTATTTCTATTGGTATTGGCTTGGAAAAAACATACCCAAAAGAAATTTGCAGACAAACAACTATTGAAGAAATTGAGTCCCAATCAATCGGTTTTTAAATCGACTTTAAAAGTATTGGTCATTTGTTTAGCAATTGCATGTATAAGTATTGCAATGGTGAATCCTAAAATAGGTACGAAGCTAGAAACGGTAAAGCGTGAAGGCGTAGATGTGGTATTTGCTTTAGATGTTTCAAAAAGTATGCTGGCCGAAGATATAGCCCCTAACCGATTGGAGAAATCAAAACAATTGGTTGCACAGATTATTAACAGCTTAGCCGGCGATCGCATTGGTATTATTGGTTATGCGGGTAGTGCTTTTCCGCAAGTACCTATCACCACTGACTTTTCTTCGGCTAAGTTGTTTTTAAACGGCATGAGTACTGATATGGTTTCATCTCAAGGAACAGCAATTAACGAAGCTATCCAAATGGCGAAAACGTATTACAATGATGAGGAACAAACCAACAGAGTGTTGTTTATTATTTCAGATGGGGAAGACCATGAAGGGAATGTAGCGGCAATTGCTGAAGAAGCCGCCAACGAAGGCATAAAAATTTATACTATTGGTGTGGGTACTGTACAAGGTGGTCCTATCCCGATAAAACGAAATGGTATTCTCCAGTATTACAAGCGTGATCAAAACAACGAACAAGTAATTACCCGTTTAGGTGAAGAAACCTTAAAACAAATAGCCGAAGAGGCAAATGGCGAATATATTGACGGTAGCAATACCAAAGAAGTAGTTGACACTGTGACAGCTATTTTGAACGGAATGGACAAAAAGGAGTTTGAAGCCAAGCAATTCACCGATTTTAAAGATCAATTTCAGTGGTTTTTAGGTGGGGCATTATTTTTGTTGGTATTAGATGTGTTATTATTAGATCGAAAAACAGCTTGGGTAAAAAGACTCAACTTATTTAATGAAGGAGACAAATAATATGAAAACGAATATTTCTGAAATAAAAGCATATACTAAGCTACTCTTTTTAGTGGTTTTAATTGTTGGTGTTTCTTCTGAAGCGATTTCTCAAACTTCAAATAACGAACAATCAAAACTTCAGAAAAAGGAAATACGACAATCTGAGGAGTTGATGAGCAATGCAAGTTTAGAATTGCAAGACGAGAACTTTCCAGTTGCCGAAGCAGATTATCGAAAAGCCATTTCATTAAACCCTGGAAGTGAAATTCCGAAATATAATTTAGGTAATGCTTACTATAACAAAAATAAAGGTAGTGAAGCTATGCTTCGCTATAAGCAAGCGGCCTCGGTAGCCACTTCAAAAGCTGAAAAACATAAAGCATTTCATAATTTGGGGAATGTATTTATGAACCAAAAAAAATATCAAGACGCTGTTGAGGCATATAAAAATGCACTTCGAAATAATCCAACAGACGATGAAACCCGTTATAACCTAGCTTTAGCAAAAGAAATGTTAGAGAAAAATCCACCACAGGGTGATGGGGGCGATGACGATAAAAATGACAAAAACGAAGACAATAAAGATCAAAAAGATAATAAGGACCAACAAAACCAAGACGATAAAAGCGAAGAAGGCGATAAAGGGGACGAAAAAGAAGAAAAAGACGAAGGTGACAAGCAGGATGATAAAAAAGAAGGTGATGATAAAGAAGATAAAGGAAAACCTGATGAACCTAAAGACAAAGATCAAGGAAAGGGTGATAAACCCCAACAAGAACAAAAACAGCCTGTTCCTGGTCAATTGTCACCACAACAAGTAAAAAGCTTGTTAGAGGCGATGAACAATGAAGAAAAGAAAGTTCAGGATAAAATGAATGCCGAAAAACAAAAAGGCGCTAAAATAAAGTCGGATAAAGATTGGTAGATGATGAAACTGAAATACATTCTTTACATACTACTTTTTACGCTGTGCAGTAATGCAACTTATGCGCAGGTTACTTTCGATGCCAAAGTAAGCAAAAAGCGTCTTGGTATCAACGAACGATTGCGTGTAGATTTTGAAATGAACCAAGACGGCGACAACTTCAATCCGCCAGATTTTAATGGCTTCCGTGTGGTGGGTGGGCCCAATCAAGCGATTAGCAATTCTTATATAAATGGAAAACGTAGTTATAGTAAAACGTATTCCTATTTTCTGTCACCACAATCACAAGGGAAGTTCACTATTGGACAAGCAACCATTGAAATTGAAGGTGAAATTTATAAAAGTTTGCCTATTCAAGTTCAAGTTACGGCTGCTGTTTCACAACCACAAGATGGTAACAATGCCGATTATGTAGCCAGCGAAAAAGTTCATTTGGTCGCTGAGGTTTCCAATAACAGCCCCTATTTAAACGAAGCGATTAGCGTTGTTTACAAGCTCTACGTTTCGCACGATGTTAGTATTACCAGTAGTTGGCGTGAAATTGATACGCCGAAATTTGCTGATTTCTGGAGTCAGAATATTGACAACCAAGGAAATTTTAAAGTTTATGAAGGTAAATATCAAGGTGAAGATTATCGTTATGTAGTATTAAGGACTACTGTATTATACCCTCAAAAAACCGGAGAGTTAGAGATAGAGCCACTAACCTTAGATGTTCCAATCGATGTGCCTACCAACCGTCGTGATTTCTTCGGAAGGAGAGTTACCACGCGAGTTAATAAAACCATTTCGGCAGGGAAAAGAAATATCAATGTAAAACCATTACCTGTACAAGGAAAACCTGATGATTTTGCAGGAGCAGTAGGGAACTTTGATTTTGATATTTCAGTAAATAAAAACACTTTAGATGCAAATGAATCATTAGAGTTAACGACAACTATTTCAGGAAACGGAAACCTAAAGTTGTTCGAACTACCTAGTGTAACTTTACCTAGTTCATTAGAAGTGTACGAGCCAGAACGTTCAGAAAAAGTACGTACTACCCGAAGCGGGATGAATGGTTCAGTAACCGAAAAATATACGGTTGTTCCTCAATTTAAAGGGAATTACCCAATTAGGCCACTTACGTTTTCATACTTCGACCCGAAGACTGAAACCTATAAAACACTTTCTTCAGATGAAATAGTAATTAATGTAGAAAGCGGTCCGGTTACAGCTTCTACAAACGATGAAACTTCAGAAAAACAACAAGTGGTATTAGATAAAGACCAATTTAAATACATCAAGCTGGACACCGATTTACAACCTATCGCTAGTGAAAATTTCTTTAAATCGAAGCTCTTTTGGTCATTGCTTGGCGGTCCGTTGTTGTTAATCCCAATATTTATTTTAGCTGGAAGAAAACGACAACAACGATTGGCCGATGTGCAAGGAAATCGCTTACGTAGGGCAAATAAACTTGCTAAAAAATACTTGAGCGAAGCTAAAAAGCAGATGAGCAATAAAGCTGTTTTCTATGAATCTTTAGAAAGAGCTTTACACAATTACTTAAGAGCAAAATTGAACATCGAAACGTCAGATTTCAGTAAAGAACGCATTGCGACGCTTCTTTCAGAAAGAAGTGTTGAGCCACAAACCGTTACTGAGTTTATAACCTTGTTAAAAAGTTGTGAGTTTGCACGTTATACCCCAACCTCGACAGTAACTATTAAAGAAGATTATAACAAAGCTGTTTCGGTTATTGCGAATATTGACAAACAAATTCAATATCCCGAATCATGAAAAAGCTATTGATACTTGGTATGCTGTTGGTTTCGGTTTTGGGTGTTGCCCAAAATGAAGCCTTGTTTGAGCAGGGAAAAGAAAATTATAAAAACGCTAAATTTAGCGAAGCGGTTACCAATTGGAAAAAAATATTGGATAACGGCCAACAATCTGCCGAGTTGTATTTTAATCTTGGAAATGCACATTATAAGCTGAATAATATTGGGCCAAGTATTTATTATTATGAAAAAGCATTACAACTGCAACCCAATGATGATGATATAAAAACAAACCTCGCTTTTGCCGAAAATGCACGTATAGATGTAATCGAGCCATTGCCCAAGACTGTTTTTTCAAGATGGTACAAAAGTATTTCAGGAATATTCACATATAATGGTTGGGCTATTGTTTCGATAATAGGGGTAGCCTTATTTGTATTGCTCTTTTTATTGTATTGGTTTTCTATTTCGGAAACAAAAAAACGAGTTTACTTTACTACCTCTATACTTTCGGCAGTAGTATGCTTGGTTGCTTTAGTTATGGCTTTTAAAACGTATTCAGACTTCAACAAAAACCAACCGGCAATAATTTTTGCAGAAAGCACTGAGGTTAAAAGTGAGCCCAATATGGGTAGCGAATCTGCTTTTGAGCTTCACGAGGGTACAAAAGTACAGATTATTGGGAGCGACCAAGACTGGGTTCGAATTGAACTAGCAGACGGAAAAGACGGCTGGATGCCTGTTTCTGACCTCAAGCAATTATAGATTTAATAAATAGTTAACAAGAAATTACCTCTAAAATACTATTTTTGTATTTCTTGAAAAACAACGCGTATTGAGGTTAAAGAGTATTTTCTTTTTATTAATCTTTTCGTCTTTTCTATTAATGCCCGTAGTGGTGTCTATAGTGGATATTGACGTGGATATGACTTCCTATTTTTCAATGAACGAAGAAGAAAATACCGACGGCTTTAAAGTTGGCCCAAAGCAAAACAATGCTCCAGAAAAAAACTTGATTCTAGATTTTTCATTAATAACTGAGTTGAAACAAAGAATCTTGTTTCCATATTTAAAAACATGGAAACCAGTTTACCATGAAACCCTTTTGCCACCTCCTGAACGGGTTTTGTCCTAACAAATCACATTAATTTTTAAAAACACTTTTCTATCTTTTTTTGATAGATACACTATAATGCTATAGGTTGTAGCTTTATACACTATTATAATTATTTAAAATTTAAAAAAATGAAAGCACATACAAAAGAAACACAAGCAAACTTAACTCCTGACAAATCATTAGATCTTTTAAAAGAAGGAAATAAGCGTTTTGTTAATAATTCGAAAGCAGACAGAAATCTATTAGAACAAGTTAAAGATACTCAAGGGGGTCAATATCCTTATGCAGTAATTTTAAGTTGTATAGACTCTCGTGTTCCAGCTGAAATAGTATTCGACCAAGGAATTGGCGATGTGTTTAGTGCACGTGTGGCAGGCAACATTGTTGATGAGGATATTTTAGGAAGTATCGAGTATGGTTGTAAAGTAGCTGGATCAAAACTAGTAGTAGTATTGGGCCATACTTCTTGTGGAGCTGTTAAAGGAGCCTGTGATAATGTTGAATTAGGAAACATAACAAGTTTGGTGTCTAAAATAAAACCAGCCGTAGCAGCTGTAAAAGAACCAAAAGAAGCTTCACAAAGAACTTCTAGCAATACAGATTTCGTAAATGAGGTGTCTAAAACAAATGTTCACCATACCTTAGAAAACATGCGCAAACAAAGCCCACTTTTAACTGAAATGGAAAAAAATGGGGAAATAAAAATTGTTGGTGCTATGTACAATGTAAGTACAGGCGAAGTATCATTCTACAACTAAAATAACAAACTATGTTTAAAGGAATATTTACAAATTTAAAAGGAAACCTTTTTGGGGGTATCACCGCCGGAATTGTTGCCTTACCATTGGCATTAGCCTTTGGTGTACAATCTGGATTAGGTCCAGATGCCGGATTGTACGGTGCCATAATGATAGGTTTTTTCGCTTCATTATTTGGAGGGACAAATACTCAAATATCGGGTCCTACTGCGCCTATGACGGCTGTCTCAATGGTTGTTATTGCAGGCATTGTTACAGCTAATAATGGAGATGTAGAACAAGCATTACCATACATTCTGCTTGTATTTTTATTAGCAGGATTATTTCAGGTGGTTATGGGTGTTGTTGGTATAGGTAAATACATTCGGTATATACCTTATCCTGTGGTTTCCGGGTTTATGACGGCAATTGGTGTTATTATTTTAATTACCCAGATACTACCAATGCTAGGTTATTATGTTAAAGATGATGCTGAATTTATACAAGAATTTAAGCCACAAGCTGAAGAGGTTCTTTTAGATAAAATTTTAAAAGATGAAGCTGGTGAAGGTATTTTGGTACTTGAAGATTTTAAAGAAACCATTGCTAGATCTGAAAATATCACCGAAGCAGATATTACTAAAGAAGCGATAACATTGGCTAAATCTGAAAGCTCTGGTGTATTGGGAGCTATAAAGTCCTTGCCTAGAGCTCTTAGTAGCATAAGCTGGCTGGAATTTGCTTTGGCTGCATTGACCATATTTATTATTTATGGCTTTAAGCGCATTACAACAGCAGTTCCAAGTACTTTGGTAGCGTTATTGATTGTTTCGGCAGGGGCCTATTTTTTAAATCTTGATTACCGTCCTATTGAGCAAATACCGGGAGGGTTCCCTATGCCAAACCTAGAGATGTTTACTAGTTTCAGTTTAGGTAAAATATCACCATATGTGTTCAGTGCTTTAACGTTGGCATTTTTAGGTGCAATTGACTCGTTATTAACCTCTGTGGTAGCAGATAATATGACAAAAACAAAGCACAAGCCCAATAAAGAGCTGGTAGGGCAGGGTATTGGTAATAGTGTGGCAGCAGTTTTTGGAGGTATTCCAGGTGCTGGTGCAACTATCCGTACCGTTGTAAATATTAGTTCTGGTGGTACTACTCGTCTTTCAGGTATGATAGCCGCCGTATTGTTACTTGTAATTTTATTGGCGTTAGGCCCTGTTGCTTCACAAATTCCGGCAGCTGTATTGGCGGGTATATTAATTACCGTTGGTATAGGTGTAATGGATTATAAAGGATTGAAAGCAATCCCTAAGATGCAGAAAAGTGAAATTGCTGTGATGATGGTAGTTTTAATACTATCGGTATTCTGGAACTTGGTTTATGCAGTAGGGATTGGCCTTATATTGGCTTCTATTATTTTTATGAAGAAAATGGGAGACCTTACGGCAGATCAATCGAAAGTAGTGCCGTTGGACAATGCAGACGAATTAGCATTGCCTTGGAGAGATGAGGTAGAATTCCCAAATAAATTCCGTGAAGAGGTATTTATCAAAAGACTGGAAGGACCATTGTTTTTTGGGTATACATCAGATTTTCAGCTTTTGTCAGAACAAATTCCAAATACAGCTAAGCATGTTGTAATTCGAATGGGTAAAGTTCCATATATGGATCAGTCTGGTTTATATGCTATGGAGGAAGTATTGCTCGAATTGCGTAGAAAGAAAATCAAAATTGCTTTTGAGCAATTGCAAATGCAACCACGTGTTATGATGGAGAATATCGATATAATTCCAGATTTAGTTCCTAAGGATCGAATTTTCGATAACTTTAAAGAAACGATAGTCTACATTAAGAATAATGTAGAAGATGAAGTTTAAAATTTCAAAGCCTCGCGAAAGCGGGGCTTTTTTTATTGTTCTTGTTTAGAAGAGTCAGGAATTTGTTCTTGAGTTTCAGGTTCTGCTTCTTTTATTTCCTCATTTTCATTTCTGAAATCATCTACCTCACGTAAAATATGCGGAAGCACCAATGGCGCCAACGAAGCTACCGGCGGATATAAAAGCGATTCACTTCGTTGTTCTTCAGAAACAATGGTATAACTTTCCGAAGCATTTACAAACATAAAAACTACGCTCACTATAAAAGCATATTTCAGCACGCTAAAAACAGCTCCCAAAAGTTTGTTTACAACTCCTAAAGCGGCAAAATCGGCCACTTTGGTCAATAGCTTTCCAGCAAGAGAAATAACAAAAACAATGATTAAAAATGTTACAGCAAAAGCTGCTAGGTTAGTAGTTTGTGCACTCCAATCAAAACGCTCTGTTAGAAAATCGGCCGCATAATGCGAAAAGTAAATCGCACCGTACACTCCGGCAACAATACCTATTAAAGACGCAAGGGTTACAAACAGCCCTTTTTTAAAACCTAAATAAAAAGCAATTAATAAAATTACGCCGAGAATAATATCGATGGTGACCATACTATAAGTTTGAAGTAAATATACTATTTCTTAAAATATTGAAATGTACACCGTCTGTTTTTACCCTTTTTCCATTTGCCTGTTGGGGTTTTAAACACGTATCTTTGCACAAATACTTATGGCAAGATACGAGCAATTAAAACAACAATGGGAAACAGTCGTTACACTGTTAAGCGACCGTTTTGCAGATGGCGAAAAGTTAGACCTGGACGCAATTATTTACTTAATAGGAGTTCAAGAACTAGGACAATTGCACAGGCGGTTTAAAAAGGACGACAAAATAAACCTAATGCACATCGCTATTTGCAGATTATTGGAACCTTTCGGTTATTATGAATTTGAATTTTTTGATGACCAAGGTTGGCCGCATTATAAAGTGTTGGAACAATTGCCACCATTAAAAGCAGGCGAACAAAGTGTGTTGATGAAAGAAGCCATTGTACAGTATTTCCTTGAAAAGGAAGTGATTTAATAGCCAATAATTTATGTAATTTTGCCATCCACAAGAATATGGGTATGCTAGATAAAATTAAAGAACATATTGCCGAAGTTGAAGCGTTTAGCACAACTTCAAAAGAAGAACTGGAAACATTCCGAATTAAATACCTTGGAAAAAAAGGATTACTGAATGATTTTTTTGCTGAATTCAAGAAAATTCCTAATGAGCAGAAGAAGGAGTTTGGGCAAACCCTCAACAAGCTTAAAAATTTAGCTGAAGAAAAAGTAGATGCCACAAAAGCTACTCTAGAAGCGAAAGAAGAGGTTAAAGGCGTTTATGGTGATCTTTCCCGCCCAGGAGAACCTATTCAACTAGGGTCGCGTCATCCTATTTCAATCGTTAAAAATAAAATAACCGAAATATTTTCTCGTATTGGGTTTAATGTTTCCGAAGGACCCGAAATTGAAGATGATTGGCACAACTTTACAGCATTAAACTTACCCGAATACCACCCAGCACGTGATATGCAGGACACCTTTTTTGTACAGACCGATCCGGACATTATGTTGCGTACGCATACCTCGACCGTTCAAGTACGGTATATGGAAAACAACAAACCGCCCATACGGACCATTTCACCGGGGCGTGTGTACCGAAATGAAGCCATTTCAGCCCGGTCACACTGTTTTTTCCATCAAGTGGAAGGTTTGTATGTTGATAAAGGCGTAAGCTTTGCAGATTTAAAGCAAACCCTTCAATATTTTACTACGGAATTGTTCGGGAAATCTAAAATACGGTTACGTCCTTCATACTTTCCGTTTACCGAACCAAGTGCCGAAGTAGATGTATATTGGGGATTGGAAACCGAAACCGATTATAAAATGACCAAAGGTACTGGTTGGTTAGAAATTATGGGTTGCGGTATGGTAGATCCCAACGTTCTTGAAAACTGTGGAATCGATTCGGAAGTGTATTCAGGTTTCGCCTTCGGGATGGGTATCGATCGTATTGCATTATTACTTCATCAAATTCCGGACATTCGCATGTTAAGTGAAAACGACATACGTTTTTTACAACAGTTTAAAAGCGTATTATGAAAAAGCAGCTAATAGTTGGTCTTTTAGTAGTTGCACTTTTAGTGGTTGCTTTTCTAACTTTTGTAATAGCGGCCATAAAAATTGTTGTTGGCAGTATTTTCCTAGGAATATTTGCTCTGGCTTTACTGGGCATCTGGATTACTTGGAAAACAAAGAAGGATTAAAACACTATGCGAAAAGATATAAAAATCCCAGAAGTTAAAAACGTTTACATCGCTGCTGTAAATGAATTTAATGAGGAATTTAAAACTTACGATTGGAACGCTTACATCATTAATGATAACGATAAACCCTTGGAGACCGTTATCATCGTATCGCAAGGGTACGACACTGAAAAAATGACCGCACCAATGCGGAAAACAATACAGTCATTACCTGCCAAAGGCTACGCTAAAATTGAATTTTTGGAAGAAAACGTCTTGAAAGTGAACAACTTTTTTACCGTTACTTATTTTATTGGTGATAAACTCTATGACAAACGTTTCGAGCTCCCCGCCAACGCCGCTATAGATGATAATGCGGTTTCACTTCCTGTGATGAAAAAAGATGGGGTTTTGGCGCGGTAATTAATCCAACTTATCTGTTAACTTCGTAAACACTTTTTTGGGATCTTTTCCTTCATATAAAATGCTGTAAACTGCATTTATAATGGGGGTTTTGGCCTTTTTCTTGCCTTTTGCTTGGTTAAGGTTGTAGGCACTTTTTGTAGCATAATAACCTTCAGCAATCATACTCATTTCCATTTGAGCACTTTTAACGGTATAACCTTTCCCTATCATATTACCAAACATCCTATTTCGGCTAAAAACGGAATATCCGGTAACCAATAAATCGCCTAAGTAGGCAGAGTCATTTATGTTGCGTTTCATTTTGTGTACTTTCTTTACGTACTTTTTCATCTCCCTGATGGCGTTGCTCATCAGGACGCTCTGAAAGTTATCACCGTACCCCAAACCATGAGCAATTCCCGCTGCAATGGCATAGATATTTTTTAGCATCGCAGCGTATTCTGTACCCATTACATCATCACTGGTGGTACATTTTATATAATCGCTGGATAATATATCTGCTACTAATTTGGCCTTTTCTTCATCGGCGCAAGCTATTGTTAAGTAAGATAACCGCTCCAAAGCTACTTCCTCTGCATGACAAGGGCCAGAAATGACGCCAATATTATTAAAGGCGACATTGTAATGGGTGTTAAAGTGGTCGCCAACAATTAAACTGGTTTCAGGAACAATCCCCTTTATGGCTGAAAAAACAATTTTATCTTCAAGAGAAACCGTAACTTTTTTCAGTTCAGTCTCAACAAAAGCAGATGGAATGACAAATATTAAATAATCTGCATATTCAATCATTTCATTAATATCGTTGCTCAGTTTAAGTTGAGACACCTTGAACTCGACCGAACTCAAATAATTAGGATTGTGGTCTTCTTTTTTTATATGCTCCATTGCATAGGTGCTACGCATGTACCAACCTACTTCATCCAGGTTTTCACACAGCATTTTCACAATGGCGGTTGCCCAGCTTCCGCCGCCAAAAACGGCAAATTTTGGTTTCTCTGTCATAGTGCTTTTTTCATTTATATCAAAAATAAGCAAATATTAACAAGGCTGGTAGTAAAGTAAGGCTTTAGCATTTTTTTAAAAAAGGAATATAATTTTTTACGTGCCATAGTACGGACTTAACTATCTGTATGATAATGATTTATAATTTTGGCACGTCTTTTGAAATTTCAGAAGTATAATTTTAAAATGAAATGGTATGAAACCCTTTAAACTTTTATTCAGCTTTAGCTTAATTGCCATTCTTTTTACATCTTGTTATACTGAGCCGGTTGTTGAGGAAGAGTACATCGATCCCGTTGAAACTATAACGCTGGCAGAATTAGTAGCTTCTTACGAGTTATGGTATGTTGATATTGAGCGAACCACAGGGAACGGGAACATTCCTTTTTTACAAAAAGCATTTACCCTGTCATTTAGAAACGGGAATGTTTCAGCTAACAATAATTTAGCTGGTATAGGGGATCAAGGATATGGTTACGGTATCGAAATAGGATATTATGATACGTTCGATTTTGAATTGGATATATCACACGATATTGATGGGGCCTATACTTTTGAAGTAACTCAATTAAACGATAATACTATTGAACTGTATAACAGGTATTATAATACAAGCTATGTTTTAGAAGGGTATCAACGTAGCACCTTTAATTATGACAAACTTTTTTATGACAACATTCATTATTTTTTACAGGAATATGTTACTTGGGAAAAGACCTTTACTAGTGAATATGGAAATTTAAATGAATTTGACAACGAAACTTTTGTTCAGTTTTTACCTGGTGGTGGCGATGGAAATTTCCGAAGTTCTCAAGATAGTTATGGAACCGAGATAAACGATATATATTGGGATTATACCGGTATTTATAATGTAGACAATGTTCCTAATGACCCGTATTTAAAATATTTAACATTGGATTATGATTACTTGGGCAATGAATACTTTGAACTTTCCGTTGTAAATGACAACACGGTAGAACTCTTTCATTCAGATTCTGGAACGTTGTACCGTTTTAAAGGAAGAGGCTATATTCAGTATAAAAATAACGAAGGAAAACTACGATTATCAAATGCTGAAATTGAAAAACAAATGAAGAAAATAAGTAAATTCTAAATATATAAACCCTTTTTTTGGTTGGTTAGTAGAAGCCGTCCTACACTGCTTAGTTTAGTCAGTTGGGGCGGTTTCTCGTTTTAAAGAAATCTACTTATAAAAATTCATTTCGTCCAAATATTTCCATACATCGTGTGGCAACATAGGACGAATATTCACACCCGATTGTATCCCATTTCTTATAAAAGTAGAAGAGAGTTCCATAATTGGGGCGTCTACTTTTGTAATTTTTGGATGACCGTCAAACTGAGTTTCAACAGTCCCTTCAGAAATTCTAGGATATACATAAATAGAATAACGCTCTAAAATAACTTCATAGTTTTTCCACTTATGAAGGCTTTTCAAATTGTCTTCGCCCATTATTAGGGAAAATAACTTTTCAGGATACTTTTCCTCTAGATGTGCTAATGTGTTTGTAGTATAATTAGGTTGTGGAAGATCAAACTCAATATTACTCGCCTTTAGTTTTGGGTATTCTTCCAATGCAATGCGAACCATAGCCAAACGGTGATGGTCATCAAGCAGCGTTTTCTTTTTTTTATGTGGATTGTGTGGCGTTACTACCATCCAGATTTCATCCAGATCACTATTTTCAACTAGGTGGTTGGCAATAATGAGATGACCCACGTGGATAGGATTAAATGTTCCAAAATAAAGCCCTATTTTTTTTGCTGCAACCATTTACTCTTCTTCTTGTTCTGGGTGACCATTTTTTATGAAACTTGTCACTAATTCTTTCGCTTCGTTTAAAGCGGTATCCAAATCTTTATTTTTAATAATATTGTCAAATTGCGGCGCGGTAGCTAACTCAACTGAAGCTTTTGCAATACGCATATTAATACGCTCGTCACTTTCAGTTTTTCGTTTTTTAAGCCTGCGCTTTAGTTCATCTACACTTGGTGGCTTTACAAAAACAGCTAAGGTTTTATTTGGATATTTCTTTTTTATCCGAAGTCCGCCAACCACATCTATATCAAAAATTACATTTTTACCTTGTGTCCAAATGCGTTCTATTTCAGATTTTAATGTTCCGTAGAAATTATCGCGATATACTTCTTCCCACTCTAAAAAATCACCGTTTTTAATGTGTTGTTTAAAGTCTTTTAGACTGATGAAATAGTAATCTTTACCGTGTTCTTCATCACCTCTTGGCTCTCGGGAAGTACACGATATTGAGAAGTCTAAATTTAATTCTTCTTGAGCGAGTAAGTATTGTACAATGGTTGTTTTACCGCTTCCGGACGGTGCCGAAAAAACAAATAATTTCCCTCCTTCCATTACAAAACGTTTAAGGCTTGTTCCTTTATTTTTTCCAGTTCATCTTTCATTTGAACCACTACTTGTTGCATAGGGGCAAAGTTGGCTTTGCTACCAATAGTATTGATTTCACGCCCAATTTCTTGAGAGATAAACCCTAGTTTTTTTCCGTTACTGGCTTTGCTTTGTAACGTTTCAGAAAAATAAGAAAGGTGGTTGCTTAAACGCACTTGCTCTTCGGTGATATCGTACTTTTCAAGGTAATAAACCAGTTCTTGCTCAAAACGATTTTCGTCAACCGTTTCTTTTAAATCGCTTACGGCTTTTGCCAATCGCTCCTTTACATTGTCCATGCGTTGTGGGTCGAGTTCCACAACTTCATCTAATAAAGTAGAAATATTAGTAATTCGTTTCTGAAAATCGGCTTCCAATGCTTTTCCTTCGTCAGTTCTATATTGATTGATAGAATGCAAGGCTTCGTCAACCGCTTCAATTATTTTGTTGTATTCGGTCTCATCAATTTCGTCGCGTTCTGTTTGTAACGCGTCGGGAAAACGAACCGCCATTTTCATCAGTTCTACCGGATCACCATCGGTGATATGAGCCAATTGTTTCATGTATTGTTTAACGGCAGCTTCGTTAATTACAGTTGATGTTTCCTCACCCGTTTGCTCTACATAGAGGTTAAAATCTACTTTTCCACGAGAAAGTGATTTCGAAATTCTTTTACGAATATCTAATTCCTTTTCACGATATGCTGAAGGAACCCTCGCATTTACGTCAAGGTTTTTACTGTTTAACGATTTTATTTCAACCGTAATTTTTTTGGAAGGCAATTGCACTAAGCTTTTGCCGTAACCGGTCATCGACTGGATCATATTTTCAATTTAGTGGTTGCAAAGGTAGTAAATTAGAATATAGTAGCTTTTAAAATGGAATGGCGTTGCCAAAGCAATTGTTATTCTTGAGTATTTAAAAAAGAAGTCGCTCTTTTTTCGCTGTAATACGTTGCATTTGTTTGATGAAAACCAACGTGACCACCGTGCTCAGGAGTTTCTAAATAAATGTTTTCTGAACTTTTAGCAAAACTGTATGGATAGCTTTCTTCAGTTAAAAAAGAATCATTTTTTGCATTTAGGATCAATACCGGAATACTAACATTAGGTAAAAATTGACCACTGCTATTTTGTTTATAATAATCGTAGGCATCTTTAAAACCGTGTGCTGGAGCAGTGTATAGATTGTCAAAATCTAGCAAGGATTTTACTTGCTTTAGATCTGAAGCACTCATTTTTTCAGGGAATTGCTGCACCTTAATCTTTAATTTCTTTCGAAGATTGTGTAAAAAGGAAGTTCGATACACCCAATTATCAAAATTGGAAAGCGATTCTAATGTTCCCTTTAAATTTAAAGGTGTAGAAATAGCAACAGCCCGTTCTATTTCCTTCGGAAGGATTTTACGCTCACCTAAATATTTCAACATTAAATTTCCCCCTAAACTGAAACCAATTAATGATATGGTGTTATATTTTTCTTTTTTCAGAAGAAAATCTACTACGGCTTGCAAATCGTCTGTCTTGCCAGCAGTATATGAGGCGAATATAGTATTGGGTTCGCCACTACAACCTCTAAAATTCACGGCTGCAACATCCCACCCTTTTTTTGTGAGGCTTCGTGCTTGTCCTTTTATATAGCGTCGTTGTGCGTTTCCTTCCAGCCCGTGTAAAATAATGGCTACTTTTGGAGCTTTATTTTTAGCATAAGAAAAGTCAATATCTAAAAAATCTCCATCTTTAAGGTCTATGCGTTCACGATGCTGCTTTACTTTGGGAACAGGGCGCAACTTAGCTGAATAAATCGTAGCAACATGCCCATTTTTAAAGATACCGCTAGGGGAGTAAGTAGATTCAATTAGTGGCATAAATAGGCTTGTTTTAATTACAAAAGTACCTAATTCTTAATTTGTAGTTAATGTATGTGTGCTTTTTTGTATTAAAGATACCAATCGGTATCTTTGTGGTATGAGAAATGCACAGGCAACAAAAAACACGATCATTAATGAAAGTGCGAACCTGTTTAATACACAAGGGTACAAAGCGACATCCATTAGTGATATTACCAAGGCTACGGGCTTGACCAAAGGGGCAATTTATCGTCATTTTGAGAATAAAGGCGATTTAGAAAAACACGCCCTACAACGATTGTCCAAAGTTATGTTTAGCGAAATAGGGACTACCATTAAAGAGGCGAAAACCTTCACAAGTAAAATGGAGGCTATTTTTTCTTTTTTTGAAAATTATATGAGCACACCTTTATATGAAGGTGGCTGTCCCGTAATGAATGCAGCTGTAGAAGCAGACGATGCAAACCCAGTTTTACGCGAACAAGCCTGCGCTATGTTACAGCAATTTAAAGATGCTGTATCTACGTTAATTAAAAACGGAATTAAGAATAACCAAGTTAAACCTGATACACATGTTGCTTTTTATAGCACCATTTTTATAGCTACGCTAGAGGGTGGTATTATGATGAGCCGTTTAGAGCGAGACAAAAAAGCGATTACACATACCATTGCCCATCTACGAAATATAGTTACTGAAATCTCAATATAAACAGTTGTTGATTTTTCAAATTTAAAAATTCAATGAAAAAATTACTTACCAAATTAACAGGAAAATACTTAAACGCAACGGCACCTTTATTCCCAAAGCTGAATAGGGAACAGGCATTTAAATTGTTGTGCAAAGTGCAGCCTGTACCTATTTCAAAAGAAGGTTACGATTTTTTTAGCACTGCTGAAACATCCTACATTGAAGTGCCACAAGCTTCCATTGCGGTGCATAAATGGGGTGAAGGATCTAAAAAAGTACTTTTTTTACACGGGTGGATGAGCCACTCAAAAAGATGGCAGCCTTATATAGACAAATTAGATACTTCAGAATATACGATCTACTCATTAGATGCACCAGCACACGGTCTTTCCAAGGGAAAAGTGATGAATATTGAAATGTACCGTAAAGCCACCGAAGATATTATTCTGAAAATTGGTGGAGTGGATCATTTAATATGTCATTCGTTAGGGAGTTTGGTAGGGGCTTATACTTTTTTAGCAAATAAAGAAATTCCGGTTAAAGATTACGTAATTATGGGGGCACCGTCCGGAATGGATGCTATTTTCGGATTTTTTAAGGATACACTTCAGCTTTCAAACAGAACCATCTATAACTTGGGAATTAAAGTAGATTCAGTATTGAAAATTCCAGCTTCAAATCTGAATTTGGATAATTTTTTTAAACAAGTGGAAGAACCTGTTTTTATCGTTCATGAAGAATCTGATGCCGTTACGCCGGTTTCAGAAATAAAAAAAGCTGCTAAAAACAGCACAAACAATATTAAAACGTGGTTTACAACAGGTCAAGATCACAATCTAACCAAAAAAGAAACAGTTGTAACCATTATAAACCATATTACAAATACACATAAAAATAAAAAAGAACTATGTATATAAAAGAGTTTGAAATTCGTTGGTCCGATGTTGACGCCAACCGTCATTTACGCAATAGTGCCTATATAGACTTTATGAGCCATACCCGAATGAGCTATTTTGGTTCAAAGGGGTTTGGGCAACAACATTTAGCCGAAATGAACCTTGGCCCGGTCGCATTATACGAACGGATGTACTATTTTAAAGAAGCTTTTCCTGGCAAACCGTTACGTGTTTCCCTGCAATTAAAAGGTCTTTCGGAAAAAGGAACCTTTTTCGAGTTCCGACATAATTTTTATAATCATAAAGGGCGAAACTTAGGTCGATGCGAAATGTTAGGCGCTTGGATTGACCTTAAAGAACGAAAACTGGTACCATTACCTGAAGAGTTTTACAGTTTTTTAGATGGAATAGACAAAACCGATGACTTTAAAATTTTGACTAAAGAAGATACACGTAAGAACGGGCAATTTCCGAAGGATTTGGAATAGAGGCTTTTCATTTTGGAGCTTCGGTACGCTTCTCGTTCCTCGAAACACTCAGCCACCTCACAGCTTTAATTTAAAATTCACAGAGTTAGGTGGCTGAGTGATCCCGATGATAATCGGGATTGTACCGAAGCCTATTCTTGATCATAAAAAAACTGCTCTTTCACAATTTTTCCATTTTTAACTTCATAAACTCCAATTTCGGACATCTTGTTGCGTTGCCCACTGGGTTTATGAGTGGTGTCCATTTCGTGGCGCACACTAAACCAATTGTCTGCTATAATGGGTTCGCTGGTGTTCCAGCTATGAACCTCAAAGTTTTCTTGCCACCATTCTCCTTTTTTAGCAACTTCATCCATTCCTTTGGCCACTGAATTTTCTCCGCCAGATTCAAGGCTTACAATATCTGGGCTGTACAGTTCTTGATAGCATTTTGCTTCTTGTCCACTGTTGCACCATTTTACTAAGTTATTTGCAATTTCTTTTGTTGTCATGTCCGTATGTTTTTTTGTTTACTTAAAGGTAACGAAAAAACATATATACTTAACATTTAGAACATTGCAAAATTGTTAAGGCTGCTGTTTAAAAGCATACCCTAAAATATTTGGAATATTTACGGAAGTAACTTTTTTGTAAACTGTAATATCATCATTTTCTTCAGCGTAAGAAGGTGGGTCAAGATTAAGCTCGGTTGCTTTTTGAATATAATACTCCTTTTTTAAAGGATGAAAAGGAGCTACGGCGTTAAAAATATGCCCAAAAGCCTCTTTTTTTATAATTTCTGAAAGAATGCCGATACAATCTTCCCTATGGATTAGATTAACCGGTGCGTTGCCATTATTTAAGTCTTTTCTGCCAGCTAAATAGCGTACCGGTTGTCGTTTTCCACCTACTAAGCCTCCAAAGCGAACGATTGTGGTTTGTAATTTTTCAGAAGTAAAGAATAGTTTTTCTACTTCAATTAACTGCCTAGCGGCATCATTTTCGGCAATAGGAATGTCTTTCTCAGTTACCGCACCTTGTTTATCACTATAAACAGAAGTACTGCTTACTAAAATCACTTTTTGTACTGAAGCCTTTTCTATTTCAGCTAAAAAATGGGCCATTTTTGCAACGTGGTCGGCACCCGTGTTTTTTCGTAAACCAGGTGGAATCAAGATAACCAAACAATCAACTTCGTTTAAAAAAGCTTCTACTTCACCAGAAATACCGTTTTCTGAAAGTTCAACAGGAAAAGCTTCAATGCCATTGCGTTGCATAACACCTGCTTTTTCAATACTTGTAACTGAACCTTTAACGTGATATCCTAATTTTTGTAAATGCCTTGAAAAAGGTTGCCCTAGCCAGCCTAAACCTGCAATTGCTATTTTTTTGATCATTATGGTTGCGATTTTGTTGTTGAGGTTTGTATTGAATCTTTTTCTTTTCTAGGTACATTATTAGGGGCGAAACTCCGTTTTACTACTACCGCATCGGTTACCACAAAAGGTTTTGGCATCATATCTTTAGGACGTTTACTTACACTGAAATTTTTATTGTTCATTAAATCGTATGAAAATTCTAAAGCAGTAAATAAAATCGGATTTTTAGTTTCGGCTGTATATGAAACCTCTAGCGAGTCGTTGTTGTTTACCCAATACCGAAGCAGTAAATCACTGTTTCTATGTCCGTACACGAAACCAGTGCTATCTTTCAGAGCTTCTTGACCATTAAACGAAAGCGAATTAAATGAAACTTCAGCATCGGCATATAGGTTTAATTGATTTACATTCCGCTTCGGGATGATGGTAAAAGTGACTTCGTTTTGGTTATTTACAATTGTGTCTTTCTTTAAAACAACCTTAAAAGGAGCTATTGGTTTTTCAGGGGCTTTTGCTGCGTAGGTATAACCTGTGTTGTACTTACTGCCGGAAGCGCTTAAAATTTCTGAAGGAACTTCGCCTGGTTTTTCACCTAAATAGCCCTTTGTCCAATTGTCCAAAATTTTGTCATAGGTAAGCCAATATGATTCATTGGCATCAAAATCTTGATAATACACTAAACTGTTGGGTTTTTGACGTGTTTCAGAAAAATCACTTGTAAAATGTGCTTTGATGAAAAATCCGAAGGCAATTAAAAAACAAAGAATTGAAAGTAGTTTTTTCCAACTATAAAAGCCAAATATGGGAAGTAATAAACCAAACAATAAAACTGTAAATACGCAGCTTATCACGACCATTTCTGATCCTAACCCAACCGGGAAAAACTGAATGAGCGGGGAAAAGAAAAACAACGCCGGAGCTGCCAATAAAGCCATTAATGGTAAACTGGGCTTTTCTTGTTTTATAAGCACCCAAAGTGACAAAAGCCCAAAAAACACTGGAATGATAAAATAGGCGGCACCTTTTAAAATTACAAAAACCGCTACATTGACAAGAATCCAAAAAATAAGTGGTGCCACATAAATTGAGGCTACTTGCTCTCTGTTCGCAAATCGCCTGTAGAAATAGAACGTAATGGAAAGAGTAAGAAACACGAAAAATGCCACATAGGCGTGTCCGTTATATTTAAACCCGTGTTGTACTTCGTTGTATTGCGGGTAAATGGCAAGCAGCAATTTCCAACCGAAAAAACCTATCGCTCCGCAAATGGCCAATGACAATAAAAATGGGGCGAAACCTTTGGCAATTCCTTTACCTGTTATCTTTTCTTTTTTGAAACCGTAGAAAATAAGAATTCCAAATAAGACAGTGGCGACCAACAATAAAGGTAAGATCCACAAGAATGGAAATGAGATCATTTTTAAAAAAGGGAAGTTTACGTACACATATTCTTCACCAGATTTTAAGTTCGTTAAATCGGCATCGGCAAAATAGTGCAGTAACGGCAAGAGATAACTTCCTTGATGTTGTAGTGTTTCAATGTTCAAATTTTCAATAGTATCGTTAGCGGTATGGTAATCGAAATGGTCGTCTATGAAAGCGAAAAAGTAACTAGGAATGTCACCTTCTTCCCTAAAAATGGTAGAATCGGTATCGTTGGGCAACATTTTATATATGCTATACATTAAAGAGGATGCCACAGGGTAGTCAGGGTTTGCCTCTATAAAAGCTTTAACTAATTTTTCATTCCCATCATTTGTTTCTAAAATCATATTACTAGGCCCACCACTACCTCTGGCTTCAAAATTGAGCACGAGTCCTACATTTTTAGCCCAAGGATGCTCATTTAAAAATAACTTTGCGCCATCGAGACCTATTTCTTCAGCATCTGTAAATACGATTATGATATCATTTTTAGGCTTTTTGCCACTCGCTTGGTATGCGCGTAGACTTTCTAGAATTGTTACAAGACCGCTTCCAGCATCGCTGGCTCCAGGTGATGGAACCAACGCACTATCGTAATGCGAAAGCAATACAAGTGCTTTGCCTTCGCCAGTACCCTCCATTTTAGCGATAACGTTAATTGGGCGATTCATGGTTCTACTTTGGGTAGTAAAAACAAATCCTTCTTGTGTTTGGGTTTGCAGTCCTAGCTTCTCTAATTCGGTTATTAAATAGTTTCTGACATTTGTATGTTCCTGCGAACCGTGGTAATGAGGTTTTTGAGCAATATTCTGAAGTTTTTCAAGAGCACGTTCGGTTGAAAACTCGGTTTTTGCGATACTCTTTGGAGTACCTTCTCTAGGCATTAAGCTATAAAAGGAATAATAAATTAATCCTAGTACGATTAATAGGGAAAGAACAGCGGGTACTCGTTTCATGGGTTGTTTTTTTGCGTTCTAAAAGTACAATATTTAATGAGATTGTTCATTTTCAAAAATAAATAGTAAACAGCTTATTATAAAAATGACTATATTTAAAGGAGATAAAAAGCTAAGAATATGGGAATTAAAAGTTATATAGGAAAACGCGCAAAACCAAAAAAGGGCTCTTCAGAAAACATTAAAGTTTCAGATTATATGAGCAGAAATCTTATAACCTTTAAACCAGAACAGACTGTACTGGAGGTGATGAACACGCTCATTAAAAAGAAAATTTCCGGAGGCCCGGTTGTAAATGATAATCATGAACTTGTGGGCATTATTAGTGAAGGGGATTGTATAAAAGAAATAAGCAATAGTCGCTACTATAACCACCCAATGGAAGATATTAAAGTGGAAGACCATATGATCAAAGAAGTAGAAACTATTGACGGTGATATGAATCTTTTTGATGCTGCGGAAAAATTTTTAAGAGACAAACGTAGACGTTTCCCTATCTGCGAAAACGGGAAATTGGTAGGACAAATAAGTCAAAAAGATGTTTTGAAAGCTGCTTTGGAGTTGAAAGGGAATAGTTGGTAGGCAGGTTTTTTTCTTTTTAATTCATAGAGAAATCAGCAATACTTTTTTCTTTTTTTGTCCAAGGAATATGATGAACACTGTAATTATCAAGAGCAAGAATAATATCGCTAGATACATCTTTTTCAAAGTCATTATAAATTACATAATTTGATGTTTTAGTATCTCTTGTCTGGGATATATCATTGAAAGCCATGATAGCATTTAGAACACTATTTTTTTTAGGCGTATTTACTGTTTTAATAAGCCTTTCAGGTTTAGTTTTAGTTTGTGGAATTAAGAAATCAATATTATGGTCAAATCCACTTTTCCCTGTTAATTTAATATCTTTAGAGAAAAATATATCATTCTTTCTTAAAAAAAGCTCAACATCTTCTTTGAAAAGAGAGGTTATGCTTTCTTGAGAAAGATTAAACATGTCATTTACGGTAAGTATTGCTTGTAATAAGTAATGTTTTTTCTGTCCTAAATTTGATTTGTTAGCGATAACGAATAACTCATCATTCTGATTGATTTTTACACCAAAACCATTTAAAGAAGTTTTTAAAATATTCTCCCTTTTTGGGGTATTGATATCCATTCCAGACATCTTTAAATCGTTAATAGTATATCCATTATCGGTGAGAACAAAGTTTTCTTTTTGTTTAACAAGGTAAATGTTTAAGTGGTCGTTATGACGATCAAGAAAAGGCGTAGAAATAGAGCAAATATCTTTGCCTTCAATAGACTTTACTACCGTATTGTCTTTGATCCATTTAAGATATTCTTGTATGACTAATTCACAATTCATTAAAACATTGGTACTTCAATAGAAGGCCTTTTAGTTACGTTACAAAATTGCAATAATTTATTGAGAACTTCTTCCATAGAAAAATTATTATTGATGCTTAATTCAGAAATTGGATAAGCGAACTTATCGTTAAATCCTTCTTTATAAATATGAACATGAGGGCCATCGAAACTGACTCCATCTGGATTTGTATGTCGTCCTCCACTATCATACCTTATAAGAATTATACTCTGTCGGAACCTTTTATTATAGGTATATCTTGACAACTCAAAACTTCCACGATAAAAGTCGAGAAGATAAATGTTTTTACTGTTTATGGCTTTAATTTCTCGAGTCCAATTGATTGGAGCTGGACTTAAGGTTAATGGTTTAATCAAGTCAGAAAAAACTTTTTCTTCTTTAATAAATATATCAAAATCAGATTGTGTTATTGACATAAAGTATTTTATTTAAATGCTCAACTCCGTTTTCACCAACAAGTACCAATCGTCTTCAAGTGGAAGATACCCTTGATCGTACACATAAAAATAGACTGTTCCTGCTTTGGTAACATATTGCCCAGTAAAAAACTGAAAGTTAAATCCGTTTTTTTGCAGGGTTTGCTTTTTTACTTTGGTTTTATCTTTTGTGTTCAGTTTTTCGAGGATGCGATAATTTTTCCGAAGCCGATTATTAATATTCCGAACTAAATTTTTACTATCCTTGTTTAGTGAATTGTTATGGGCATTCCGGCAAGCATCACTACAAAACTTTTTGTCTGCTCTACCAATAATTTTATCACCACATTCAGGGCAAGCTCTTTCCATTTTTATTTATAATCTATATGTCCCCAGTTTTTACCAGACTTTATACGGTACAATTGCATTTCTGAAATTCCAAATTGTTTAGCAATTAACCGCAATCGCGTTCTGCGGTTGGGATCGAATATTTTCTTTTTTAATAGTCTAACCTTCTCAGGTGTAAGTTTTGAATATTTTGGCTTTAATAAGGCTTCTTTTTTTGCTTTTATGACAGCCGGACTCTTTTTATTGTGTTCTGTAAGCTCCTTACGATTTGCAAACTGTAAGTTGTTTACGTGATTGTTTCCTTTATTAAAGTCTTTATGTATGACCAAATTTTTGCCTTCCATTTCCTCTAAAAACAACTGGGCAACTGCTCTATGAATATAAATTAAACTCGTTTTTCCATTTTTTTTAAGGGTTGAAAAAACTTCATAACCGTTTAAAATATAGGTTTTTAAAAATTCCCCCTTAGGATCATTTTTATAATGCTTTACTCTTCCGTAGTTAGAAATATCAATAGCATCACTTCTACGCCATGAGGGATCGGAAAATTTTTTCCAGACCTCTCCTTTTAAATTTGGTATCATTTTTAGGGGGAGTTTATATCAAATATAGTGAAAATAACTTTTTGGAATATAAATTTATTGATTTTCAGGGGTTTTAATCTGTTTTGTAGGTAGGTTAAAACGGTAAATGGCTTCAATTTTTGCAAAAAAACTACCGTTCATTTCTGGATTTAGCTGGGTTCGGTCATCGCCAAAACTAAAGGCTGAAAGGCCTAAATCGATAGTTTCGCCATCGGCATATACTTCATAATTATTACTAGAATAGCCTAATTTAGTACGCAATAACACGCTTTTTTCTAGAAAATTGAATTGCCAATAGGCAGCAAATTCCAACGAGCTTAAATCAACATACGTATCGGGTTGATTTTCTTTTTTTATGTTGAAACTTCTTCCAATACCAAAATAATCCATCCCAATAGTTGTTTTTCCCAAGTCATAGCTTACATCTGCTGAAATGGGCAGTGACATATCCATTTCAAATTTTTTATTTAGGCTCAAATAATACCAGCCAATAATCGGCGTAGTAAAAAACCCGAAAGCTTCTTGCGAGCCATAAAACCCAAAACGGTAAATTAGATTTTCTTTTTTCTGAAGTTTCAGCAACGCAAAGCCTCCCAAATAGAAATCATCGCTAGAAATATTGTTATAATCTGAAGCTATTTTAGGCAGTAAAACTACGGTCGAACTCCATCTTTCAGAATACGTAGAAGCCAATCCCAATTTAATATTTGTACTGTATAAGCTCGTGCGTTCAGCCTTAGGAAACAGTTGCAAATTGTTTGTGCTAAAATCAGCTCCAGTGATAAAAGCGTGGTTGTCATTGAGAACGACAGGAAAGGTAAGGCCAACCTCAAAAGATCGAATACTCGTACTGCTGTTGGTCCCTTCAAAATCATTATTAAATGTTTCGCCGTAGCCTATTCTAAAAATATCAACATAGTCTTGTGCAGAAGTTAATAGTGGTAGAAGGAGCAATAGCAAGAGGAATTTTCTCAAAAGTGGGTTGTTTTTCAGTAAATATAAAAAAATATGAAAGAAACTTCTTTAAAGGAATAAAAATCACATTAGCAATGTGTTATTTGAAGGTTCCCATGATAGACTATTTCAGTAAAATTTCTTACTTTCGCAACCTTATTGAAATGCAACTTGTTATGAGCAAAAAGTTTAAAGAATACAAGGGATTAGACCTTCCTAAGACAGCGACAGAAATACTCGAATTTTGGAATGAAAACAACATTTTCGAAAAAAGTATTTCCATTCGTGAAGGTAATGAGCCGTTTGTGTTTTTTGAAGGGCCTCCATCTGCAAATGGAATGCCGGGTATTCACCACGTGATGGCGCGATCCATCAAAGATATTTTTTGTCGCTACAAAACCCAAAAAGGTTTTAAAGTAGATAGAAAAGCGGGTTGGGATACCCACGGACTTCCTATTGAATTAGGCGTTGAGAAGGAATTAGGTATTACGAAAGAAGATATAGGGAAGAAAATTTCAGTTGAGGCTTACAACGATGCTTGTAAAAAAGCTGTGATGCGCTACACCGATGCGTGGAACAAAGTAACCGAAGGCTATGGCTATTGGGTAGATATGGACGATCCATACATAACCTACAAGCCAAAGTACATGGAAACGGTTTGGTGGTTGCTGAAAGAAATATACAACAAAGGCCTTATGTACAAAGGCTACACCATACAACCGTACTCGCCAAAAGCGGGAACGGGTTTAAGTTCGCACGAACTAAACCAACCAGGAACCTATCAAGATGTTACCGATACCACTGCGGTGGCTCAATTTAAAGCCGTTGCAGATACATTACCAGACTTTTTAGCCGAAGAAAGTAACAACATTTTCCTTTTAGCTTGGACAACCACGCCTTGGACATTGCCAAGTAACACGGCACTTACCGTTGGTAAGAAGATTGATTACGTATTGGTAAAAACGTACAATCAATACACGTTTGAACCTATTTACGTAGTACTTGCTAAAAACTTGGTAGGTAAACAATTTGGCGGAAAATATGAAGAAAAACCAAATGAAGAAGTCCTTGATAGCTATAAACAGGGGGATAAAAACATACCATATTTCATTGTAAAAGAATTCAAAGGGAAAGACCTGCTAGACATTCGTTACGAGCAGTTATTGGATTACGCAAAACCTTACGAAAACCCTGAGAATGCGTTCCGTGTAATTGCGGGGGATTTTGTGACTACCGAAGACGGTACTGGTATTGTACATACCGCGCCAACCTTTGGTGCAGACGATGCCAAAGTAGCCAAAGAAGCTACACCGGAAGTTCCGCCGTTATTGGTTAAAAATGAAAATGGTGATTTAGTTCCGTTGGTAGATTTACAAGGGAAATTCCGTCCGGAGATGAAAGAATTGGCCGGGAAATACGTGAAAAACGAATATTACGACGATGGCGAAGCACCTGAAAAATCGGTCGATGTTGAATTAGTCATCAAACTTAAAACTGAAAACAGAGCTTTTCACGTTGAAAAATATGTACACAGCTATCCAAACTGCTGGCGTACCGATAAGCCTATTTTATACTATCCATTAGATTCTTGGTTTATAAAAGTGACCGATTTTAAAGATCGTATGCACGATTTAAATAAAACCATTAACTGGAAACCAAAAGCAACCGGAGAAGGTCGTTTTGGCAACTGGTTGGCAAATGCAAACGATTGGAACTTGTCTCGTTCACGTTATTGGGGCATTCCGTTACCGCTTTGGAGAACCGAAGATGGCAAGGAGGAAAAATGCATTGGAAGCATAGAAGAGCTGAAAGCCGAAATGGAAAAAGCTGTTGTAGCTGGCGTTATGGATAAAGCAATTTATGAAAACTTTACCCCAGGCGATTTTTCAGAAGAAAACTATGACACGGTAGATTTACATAAAAACATCGTTGACGGAATTACACTTGTTTCAGAAAGTGGAAAACCAATGAAGCGCGAAGCCGACCTAATCGATGTTTGGTTTGATAGTGGAAGTATGCCATATGCACAATGGCATTACCCTTTCGAAAACAAAGACAAAGTAGAGCAAACGTGGCGCAAAGCCGATTTTATTGCCGAGGGTGTGGATCAAACTCGTGGTTGGTTCTATACCTTGCACGCGATTGCTACGATGATTTTTGATGATGTTGCGTATAAAAATGTAGTGAGTAACGGTCTGGTGTTGGATAAAAACGGACAAAAAATGTCCAAACGGTTGGGCAATGCTGTAGATCCTTTTGAAACACTTAAAACCTATGGTCCCGATGCTACACGTTGGTATATGATTAGTAATGCGAATCCTTGGGATAACTTGAAATTTGACTTGGATGGTATTTCTGAAGTGCGTAATAAATTTTTCGGAACACTTTACAATACCTATAGTTTTTTCAGTTTATATGCCAATTTGGACAACTTCACCTATGCTGAAGCAGATGTGCCGTTAGAAAAACGCCCAGAAATAGACCGATGGATTCTTTCAGAATTACATTCACTCGTTGAAAAAGTAGATGCTTTTTACAGTGACTACGAACCTACAAAGGCGACTCGTGCCATTTCAGAATTTGTGCAAGAAAACTTAAGTAACTGGTTCGTTAGATTAAGCAGAAGACGCTATTGGAAAGGCAGCTATAACGATGATAAAATTTCTGCTTACCAAACGCTTTATACGTGTTTAGAAACCGTTGCAAAATTAAGTGCGCCTGTAGCTCCATTCTTTATGGACCGTTTGTATAAAGATTTAACCGAAGGAGTTGAAAAAGAAGGAAAAGAACCTGTGCTGAGCAGAGACGAAGTATCGGTTCACGTAAGTGATTTCCCAAAAGCAGATAGTTCGTTTATAGATAAAACGTTAGAGCGTAAAATGCAGCGAGCGCAAACTATTTCGTCGCTTGTTTTATCTTTACGTCAGCGTGAAAAAATAAAAGTGCGTCAACCACTTCAGAAAATAATGATTCCAGTCTTGGACGAAACCGTTAGAGCCGAAATAGAAGCGGTGGAAGATTTGATAAAATCTGAAGTAAACGTCAAGGAAATCAAATTAATTGATGAAGCTTCTGGTTTGCTAGTAAAACAGATTAAACCAGACTTTAAAAAGCTAGGGCCACGCTTTGGTAGGGACATGAAATTGGTGGCGCAAGCAATTGCTGGTTTTGGGCAAGATACAATTGCAAAATTGGAGAAAGAAGGACAAATATCAGTTGAAATTAACAAAAAAAATACTACATTGAGCCTTGATGACGTTATTATAAGCTCTCAAGATATTGAAGGCTGGTTAGTTGCCAATGCCAACGGCATAACAGTAGCACTCGATGTAACAATCACTCCTTCATTAAAAAATGAAGGGATTGCCAGAGAATTGGTAAATAGAATTCAAAACCTAAGGAAAGACTCTGGGTTTGAAGTGACCGACCGGGTAGAAGTAACCATTAAGGAGGATAAATACCTTAAACCTGCGGTTGAAGAAAATTTAACGTATATTAAAGAAGAAACATTAACCGAAATTTTGCAATTTGATAATGATGTAAGCAATGGAACGGAAATTGCTTTTGATGATATTGCAACCCAAATTGAAATAAAAAAACACTAGATATGGCAAACGATGTAAAAACCCGATACAGTGATAAAGAGCTGGAAGAATTCAAGGTATTAATTCAGGGAAAAATAGAAAAAGCGAAAGAACAATTAGAACTTATAAAAAGTTCTTATAAAAATGACAGCAACAACGGTACGGACGACACTTCGCCTACATTCAAAGCTTTTGATGAAGGCAGTAAAGTAATGAGCAAAGAAGCAAACTCACAATTGGCTATTCGTCAAGAGAAGTTTATTCGCGACCTTAAAAATGCTTTAATTAGAATTGAAAACAAAAGTTATGGTGTATGCCGTGTAACAGGAAAACTAATTAATCCGGAGCGTTTAAAATTAGTTCCGCACGCAACCTTGAGCATTGAAGCGAAGAACATGCAGAAGTAAAATAAGTGTTTAGTTAAATTGCATCTGGGTAAGTCCTTTTTTAAACCAGTAAAGTGTGACTGCTCTTTAAGGTTTACCTAAACAATGTGCTTTATAGTTTATAAAGTGCAAAAAAAAATTCGCCCCAATCTTTGGGGCTTTTTTATGCTAAAATATATTTCCATATTTATCGTGCTGATTTTTTTTACTACTGAAATCACTGCTCAAAAAGTACTTGAGAAGCAATTTGATGCATCAAATTTTGAGAGATTGGTTATTGAATCGGACGATGTCTTTACCATAACTATTTCAGCACAAAAAACAGATAATATTAATGTTCGAACCCACATTGAAGGCGAGCATCACGAAAGTGTTGTTTTAAACACTTCCGAAGCAGGTAAAACATTGACACTCTCAACTGGATATTCCCCTTTTTTTGAAAAAGAAAATGATAAGCTGGCCGCTCATAAACTGATTGCTATTGATATGCTTATCACCGTTCCAGAAAACTTGAGCGTAGAAATACGGTCTAAAATCGCTTCGGTAACTGGAAAAGGAACCTATGAAAACTTTTTTGTGGCCTTAGAAAACGGAACGTGCCTATTAAAAAATTTTAAAGGAAATGCTACCTTGTATACCAAAGAGGGAGCCATCACCGTTTATGCAAAACCGACCGTTACAGGGCAAGCTGTTTCTAAAAAAGGAACTGTTTTAAATGAGCTTCCTAAGGCGGGAAAGCATAAAATAATTGCCGAAAGTATAACAGGCTCAATCACACTGCTGCAAAACAAATAATATTGTTATTTTTGCGGCTGTTAAAATAACTTATGTCACTAAAAAAGGCTTCCCTTATTATCATTTTGGTTCTATTAATAGACCAAATTTCGAAAGTTTATATTAAAACCCACTTTGTTTTAGGCGAAGAAATAAAAGTGTTCGAATGGTTTCGAATTCTTTTTGTTGAAAATGAAGGCATGGCCTGGGGAGCAAAAATACCCGGTGAATACGGAAAATTGTTCCTTACCTTGTTTCGTTTAGTGGCAATTGTAGGTATTGGCTACTGGCTTTGGGATTCAGTTCGTAAAAAAGCTTCTCGAGTATTAATAGTTTCTATCGCCCTTATTTTTGCAGGGGCTTTTGGCAATATTGTAGACTCTGTTTTTTACGGAATAATCTTCGATGACAGCTACCATCAATTGGCTTCTTTCATGCCAGCAGACGGCGGATATGGCACACTGTTCCACGGAAAGGTAGTGGATATGCTTTACTTCCCACTTTGGAAAGGGTATTTGCCCGAATGGCTTCCATTTTGGGGAGGTGATTATTTTACTTTCTTTGAACCTGTTTTTAATATTGCCGATACTTCAATTAGTATTGGGGTAATACTGTTATTGCTTTTCCATAAAAAAGCTTTCCCTAAAACAGAAGAAGAGAAATAAGCTTATTTCTTATTTATACAGTAGTCGGTGCTAAATACGTAAACGGCTCAATAGGGATGTTTCTTAACACCCAAAACAATACTACAATTCCAAAATAGGTGTAAATAAAGGTATTGTTATAAAAAAATGGTACACGATATTTCGTGTTATACCAATAGTTGTGAAGCTTGGTAACCAGACTATACATTAAAATGGGTATAGAAAGAACTAATAAGGAATTATATTTAAAGGCTCCCCAAATATTAAGATGTACTAGTTGATGCAAGGCTCGCTGTGAGCCACATCCAGGGCAATGCAAATCAGTTAAGGCGTGAAACGGACAAGGAATAAAAAAAGCACTCTCTGCGGGATTGTACTGATAGAAAATCACCAATACAATCCCAAAAAAAATTGTTGTTAAAACTAACGTAGTTGTTTTATTAAAAGCCACCAGCATCAGACAAAATTCCACCGGCCACGCCTAAAATCAATAGTAAAATATAAAGTAAAAATAAGCCTCCAGCTACTATAGCACTCCACATTGCCCATTTCTTAGCTTCATTCGATGCTTTTTGAGCTTCGGCATAATTGCCTTGCGCATACAGCTCGTTTACTTTTGTTGATTTTACAATAGAGACAATCCCTAAGGGTAAACAACAAAATACAGTGGTTAAAATTGCCCAAACCAAATGGTTATCTGGTTTAGGGGGTTGGTTAGTTAAGTTTTCCATTTTTTTGTTTTTTGAACAAGTAAATATAGATAGTTTTTTTAAAAAGAAAGTATTTTTTCGGGCGTAATGCAATAGTGCAGGGGAACGTCTGTTTCTTCAACAGAAATGTTTTTTTCAGGAGGAAAGAAAGATAACCCAACAAATAGAGCGTCGGGTTTGCAATTGGCTAAAAATCGATCGTAAAATCCCTTTCCGTAGCCAATTCTGTTTCCTTTTTCGTCATACGCTAAAAGTGGAACGAAAATAACATCTAGTTTTTCTGCAGGAACTTCAATACCGTCAACTGGCTCAGGAATGCCGTATTTTGAAAGTTTAATCACCGTATTTTCTTGTAACAAATAGTGTTTTAGTTCGCCTGTTTCAAATTCTGATTTTGAAACAACAATACTTTTATCCTTGCCTTGAAGAATATGCATCATGTATTCGGTATTCACCTCTTTGTGCGATTCAATAGGAAGAAAAATATGATAATATGTTTTTTTCCAAATAGGAAGGTTCAATGCCTTATTGGCAATTTGTAAACTCAAATCTTCAATTGTTGCCGAAGAAAGCTGCTTCCGACGTGCTTTATAGGCTGTTCTAAGTTGTGCTTTGTCCATTAGTAATCTTCTTCCTCTTTTTCTGAAATAGGCGAATTTTCTGTTGAAATATGAAAAATTGCATCCCCTTGATAGATAATGGGCGATTGGTTTACATTGATAATGTACCCGTCGTTAGGGGAAAGTACTTTAAATCGCATCGTTCCGTAGGGATCGGTTATGGTTGCTAAAAACTCTCCTTTCACCACGTGTTTGTGACACGGAACTTTAACGTGCAATAAACCACTTTTTTGGGCGCGCAGCCATTTGCTTTTTTCGATAATGACGCTTTTTGATTCCACTTTTGGGGTTTCAAACGAATCTTGAAGCATATCCAAGTGTTTTAAGACTCGCATAATGCCATCAACTCCCAGTTTTGCAATGTGTTTATCACTTTCTAAAGACTTTCCGCCTTCAAATAATAAGGTCGGGATATTCATACTGTCACAAGTTTCCCGATACGATTTTTTCAACAAACTTGAATACACTATAAAAGGTGGGTTGAATATTTGAGCTAAGCCCAATAACTTATCATCGTTAGGTTTAATGCGAATCTGTGCCGCATTAAACCGACTTGCGCCACCGGTATGAAAATCTAAACAATAATCTGCGTGGGGAACAATTTCCTTACTAAAATGATAGGCAACCCTACTGGCTAAAGAACCGTGCTTAGTTCCCGGAAACTTACGGTTTAAATCTTTACCATCTGGAAATTCTCGTTGGGCGTTTAAAAATCCGAATACGTTTAAAATAGGAATGCAAATTATAGTACCGCGTTTGGGGCGGTTCATTTTTTTGGCAATTAGTTGTCGTACCACCTCAACACCGTTTACTTCATCACCATGAATACCAGCAGTTATCAAAATAGTTGGTCCAGGTTCTATAGCACGTTCCACAATAATAGGAATTTCAACCTTGGTTCCAGTATATAGTTTAGCGATACTGAAATTAAGTTTTTTACTTTCGCCCGGTGCTATCTTTGTTTTCAGAAGTATTAAATCGGTGTTTTCTTCTGCCATAGTTATACGTTTCGTTCTATATATTTTATAATGGTTGTGGCAATATCTTTTCCAGTTGCAGCTTCAATCCCTTCTAACCCCGGTGACGAATTTACTTCTAGAATTAAAGGTCCTCTATCTGATTGCAACATATCTACCCCGGCAATACCCAAGCCCATGGCTTTTGCTGCTTTAAGGGCAGCTATTTCTTCTTCATCACTTAATGTTATGATAGATGCGTTTCCGCCACGGTGTAAGTTTGAACGGAACTCTCCTTCTTTTCCTTGTCGTTTCATCGCCCCGACTACATGTCCGTCCACAATAAAAGCCCTAATATCGGCTCCTCCAGCTTCTTTGATAAATTCTTGAACAATAACACGAGCTTGTAAGTTATTAAAAGCTTCAATAACCGATTCGGCTGCTTTTCGTGTTTCGGCTAAAATAACTCCGATGCCTTGTGTACCTTCCAAAAGTTTGATGATTACCGGGGCGCCGCCAGCCTGTTCTACAATTTCCTTTACGTTTTTTGAATAATTGGTGAAAATGGTTTTGGGCAATCCCAATCCGGCGCGGGATAGTATTTGTAAACTCCTTAGTTTGTCGCGGGAACGTACCAATGCCATCGATTCGGTAGTAGAAAAGACGCGCATCATTTCAAATTGACGAACTACAGCAGTTCCATAAAAGGTTACCGAGGCACCAATACGCGGAATTACCGCATCGGTGTGTGATAATGGCTTGCCTTTGTAATACACCATTGGGTTCTTTTTTTCAATGACAATATCACATTTGGTGTGATTAATAATCTCTACTTCATGCTTTCGTTTTTTAGCAGCTTCTATTAAGCGTTGCGTAGAGTATAACCCTGCATTGGCCGAAAGGATCTTTATATTCATTTCTGTTTTGCTTTAAGTTTGTGTGATAGGTTGGTTTTATTAATATCTACCACAAATTTTTTAGTTAAAAAATTACGTCCCAATAATACGGGAAATTTCATTTCCTTTCGGTCGCTTAAGGTTAAGAAAATAGGATGTTTTTTTCCGAATAATATAATTTCAGTGTGTATTCTATAACGGGTTTGCGACTCGCCATTACTGCTTTTCACCACTTTTACATCGTACTGATCAAAAATAAATTCTTTATTGTGATATTGTGGATGTTCTTCATCTAAAAACCGACATTTTAAATAATCATTTTCTATGGTAACGTCAGTACAATGAATAGACGATGTAAACGCCCCTGTATCAATTTTTACTTCTATATCTTCTAATTCTAGTTTTGGAAAATCTGCTTTATCAATTCGGCCTATTTTTCTCTTCATACATTTAAAATTATACTAACAATATACCAAAAACCGTAACCAATATAGTGTGGGTAACCGTTTTTATCATTCCTTTAACCCTACCGCTTATTCCGTTCAATATAGCCGATAATACTTTTGGAAATATTTTTCTGTGTAGTCTTTTCAATCCCTTCGAGTCCCGGAGTTGAATTTACTTCTAGTACGAGTGGTCCTCTTTTGGATTGCAAAATATCAACCCCGCAAACACCCATTTTTAAAGCTTTGGCGGCTTTTAGGGCAGCTATTTCTTCTTCTTTACTTAATTGTAAGCTTTGCGAACTCCCGCCTCGGTGTAGATTAGATCGAAAATCGCCAGCCTTACATTGCCGTTTCATGGCTGCAATTACAACGCCATCCACTACAATAACACGAATATCCGCTCCTTTCGATTCTTTAATAAACTCTTGTAGTACAAATTTTTGCTTGGCCGCTTGAAGTGTTTCAATAATAGGCATGGCTTCTTTACCATTTTTGGCTAATATTACACCTTGCCCGTGGGTGCCTTCTAATAATTTAATGATAATTGGGTTGTCCTCAAACGTGGCTACTTGTTCGGTTGCTAAATAAGGATTTACGAACACTGTATGCGGAACGGCTACTCCTGCTTTTGAAAGTATTTGAAACGAAGTCCATTTATCGCGGGAATCTAATATGGCTTGCGCCGAAACAATACTGAAAATATCCATTGCTTCAAAGTGTCGCACTAAGGAAGAACCATAATACGTATTGGAAGCTCCAACACGTGGAATAACAGCGTGTAAGTCGTCCACTTGCTCTTCGCGATAATACAGCACAGGCTTTCCTTCTTGAATACTCAGCCTACAGTAGGTGGGATCTAACACTTCCATAGCATGGTTGCGTTTTTCACCTGCTTTTAAGAGACTTTGTGTTGAGTATAAATGATATCCTCTAGATAAAATAGCTATGTTCACAACGGGTTCAATTAAGGTCGCAAGATATAAATTGTCTGCCTCTTTTCAGAAAAATAAAGCCTTACAATGCGTTATTGATAATATCTTCAACTACCTCTGGGTTAAGCAGTGTGCTTGTATCTCCTAAGCTATCGGTTTCATTAGAAGCTATTTTCCGAAGAATACGGCGCATAATTTTTCCGCTTCGGGTTTTAGGCAAACCGTCTGTAAATTGAATTTTATCCAATTTCGCAATCGGTCCTATTCGATCGGTAATTAACTGATTTATCTCTTTCCGAAGGTTGTCTTGGTTTCTACTTTCTCCGGCTTCTTTTAGTGTAACATATCCGTAGAGCGCTTTTCCTTTTACATCGTGCGGAAAGCCAACAATTGCACTTTCTGCCACGGCTGGATGCTCGTTGATTGCATCTTCAATTGGCGCAGTGCCTAAATTGTGCCCCGAAACAATCACCACATCGTCCACACGGCCCGTAATACGATAATAGCCTACGCTATCACGTAAGGCACCATCGCCTGTAAAATACATATTTTCAAAACTTGAAAAGTAAGTGTCTTTGTATCGCTGGTGGTTACCCCAAATGGTTCGCGCCATTGAAGGCCACGGGAATTTTATACACAACCTACCATCTACTTGGTTCCCTTTAAGTTCGTTTCCGTCGGCATCCATAAGGGCGGGTTGTATGCCGGGTAACGGTAAAGTAGCAAAGGTTGGAATGGTAGGCGTCACATACGGAATGGCGGCAATCATAATGCTACCGGTTTCGGTCTGCCACCACGTATCGGTAATCGGACTTTTTTTATGCCCAATATTTTCATCATACCAGTGCCAAGCTTCTTCATTAATAGGTTCCCCAACGGTGCCTAATACTTTCAGTGAGCTGAGGTCATATTTTTCAACAAAATCCATGTTTTGCTTCGCCAATGCTCTAATGGCTGTGGGCGCCGTGTAAAACTGATTTACTTTATGTTTCTCCACAATCTCCCAAAAACGCCCCCAATCTGGATACGAAGGAACGCCTTCAAACATAACCGTGGTTGCTCCATTAGCTAAAGGTCCGTACACAATGTAACTGTGACCGGTAATCCAGCCAATATCTGCCGTACACCAATACACATCGTTTTCGCGGTATTGAAACACATTTTTAAACGTAAACGCACTGCCTATCATATAGCCGGCAGTGGTATGCACCATGCCTTTGGGTTTTCCGGTAGAGCCGGAGGTGTATAAAATAAACAACGGATCTTCCGCATCCATAATCTCTGGTTCGCAGGTAGTAGCTGAATTATCTAACAAAGGTTGTAGCCATTCGTCACGGCCTTCTTTCATGGTAATGTCCGATTCTATTCGCTTTGCTACCAAGACGGTTTTTACGCCCTCGCAAGACTCCAATGCTTTGTCTACAATTCCTTTTAAATCAATTGTCTTTTTTCCTCGGAAAGAACCATCTGCTGTAATCACTATTTTACAATCGGAATCGTTAATCCGCGTAGCCAGGGCATTTGAAGAAAACCCAGCAAATACCACGGAATGTATCGCGCCGATACGAGCACAGGCCAGTACCGAAATGGCCAACTCCGGAATCATAGGCACGTAAATGCACACCCGATCGCCTTTTTTAACGCCTTTGTCTTTTAATACGTTCGCAAATTGGCAGACTCTATCGTGTAATTGCTGGTAGGTAATGTGCTCTGCTTTTTCTGAAGGGTCATTCGGTTCAAACAGAATAGCCGTTTTATCGCCCCGAATACGCAAGTGACGGTCAATGCAGTTTTCGGTAATATTTAGTTTGGCACCTTTAAACCAAGTGATTTCCGGTTTGCTGAAATCCCACGACAGCACTTCATCCCATTTTTTGCGCCACATAAAATGCTCCTCGGCAATCTCATCCCAAAACGTTTCGGGGTAGCGAACCGATTTGCGATAGACGGTAAAATATTCTTCTAAATTTTTTATGTGGTAATTACTCATGGATAGGAGTTTAAGGTGAAACAAAACGCTTGGTTACCAAATTTAGCAAATGTTTAGGGAAGAAGGAAGGGAATAAAGGATGCTAATAGCATATTTAACGAATGGCGTGAAATTTTAAGAGGATTGTGTTAATGTGTATAGAAAATAAAATATAAGGACTAATAGTGAAAGTTGAAATACATATCCTACAATTGCATTTTTCCTCAGTTCTTTTTGATTGTAAAAAACATTAAACTTTCTTTTTCCGAAATAAGCAGCATATCGAATAATAGCTCCAAACCATTCCGATGTGTTTAATTGATTTCCAGCTTCATTGAGCCAGTCCATATCATTTTTTGAATGAATTTTAAACCATTTAGGATCGTTATTATGTGGATGAAAACTCTGCTTGCTACCTAAATACTTTTTTCCGTTAGCATCGGTTATGATGGCAATACATTTTAAAGAGTTCTCTTTTTTATACAGCTGAATTTGAAAGGTCGCTTCTGTTGTAAAATTAGAAGACATTCCTTCATCTTTTAATGTTTCTTGTATGGTGTTCTTAAGTTTTGGTAAATGAGTTGTTATAGGTTTTACCGCTAGTTCTTTTGGTGTTACCATACCTTGAAGGATATCGATATCAAGTTCGGTATGTCCTTTTTCAATAGCGATATTCCATATCCAATCGGCAATGGTTCCTTTTTCGTAAAAAAAGCCGTTGCTGAAGTATTGCTCGGTTAGCAGATTAGGTAGGTTTTGTATGGATTTATTTTGTTTCATTATACAAGTTCAGTGATAACCTTATTTTTTGTGACCCACAAAATGTTCCATGGTTTTATAAATGCCTAGTACATTTCCTGCAAACCAATCGAAAATACGAATAGGAAGAAATGCTTGGCTCATTCGAGTAAGTCTGTAAATATATCCAGGAATAGTTACCATTTTTTTATTTTTTTCAATGGCTTTTACAATAGTACGTGCCGTTGCCTCTGGTTCTAGAATGGGAAGTTTCGATTGTACCCCATCAAACATACCAGTATTAATGTAATAGGGCATTATGGTGGTAACATGTATGTCTTTATGCATTTGTTTCATTTCTAAACGTAAACTATCAGACCAACCAATTACTGCCCATTTGCTAGCAGCATATACCGCCATTTTAGGATTTGAAATCAAACCCCCAGAAGATGCAATATTACAGATATGGCCCGAATTTTGGCTCAACATACCTTTTAGAAAACTCTTGGTGACAAGCATGGGTCCATTGGCATTAACATTCATGGTTTGGGTAATGTCTGCTACTGAATATTCATTGAAAAATTTACCTACAACGATACCGGCATTATTTATCAATACGTCAACTGTTCCTATTTTTTGAGTTACTTTCTCAGCCGTTTCTTGTATTTGCTCAATATTAGATACATCGACTTTAAAACCAAAAACAGTGTTTTTACTGGAAAACTCGGCTATAGTTTGATCAATGTTTTTTTGATTAATATCCCAAATGATTACCTTCGCTTCTCTTTCTATCATTAAACGAACCATTATTTTGCCAATACCGGAGCCTCCTCCAGTAATTAAAACTGTTTTTCCTTTTAAATACTTCATTTGGTTTTTAGTATAGTTTCTTGTTTTTGTATACAATGTAGTGAGTAAAAAGATACTAGCTTTTTTTAAAACACAACCAAATTTTAAAATTCTATTTTATGTTTTTAATAATAAATAGCTGTGAATCTTAATAATTGATTTATATCCAATCTTTGGCTGACCTATATTTTTTTATCTAAATAAATAAAAAGAAGTAAATGATGGATAGGAAACTATATTCAGAAAACTTCTATCGAGCACAAACACTTACAAACGTTTACAAACAACTATAAACGAAAGTAAATACGTACCAACCGAGTATAACTTCCAGCTCGTTCTATGTTTGTACCGTTGAATAATTAGTTCAACAATAATCTTAACTGTTAATCCTTAAAAATTAAAATTATGAACGCACTTAGAAACAAAGTACAGTTGATTGGAAGATTGGGACAAGACCCAGAAATCGTAACTTTTGCCGACGGTAATAAAATGGCAAAATTCTCTATGGCTACAGACGATAGCTACAAAGACAAAAACGGACAAAAAGTAGAGCGCGCCTACTGGCACAACGTGGTAGTAAAAGGGGGTCTCGTAAACGTTGTAGAAAATTACGTAACCAAAGGCCAAGAAATCGCCATAGAAGGCAAGCTCACCAACCGCGCTTGGGACGATAAAGAAGGCAACAAACGCTACATAACCGAGGTGTTGTGTAATGAGTTGTTGATGTTGAGTAAATAATACCGGGACTTCGGCTCCGCTCAGCCACCTAGGATTGACTGATTCTAGCGACCTCTCGGCTCAGCCACCTAAAAGGTTCTCTGTTTTTCAACAGGATAGAGACAGTCTAAAAATGACTCCCATTAAAAAATATTTTTTTGATGGGAGTTTAATTATAAAACCATGAGAAAAGGATATACATACATACTCAAATGTGCTGATGATAGTTATTATACTGGAAGCACCATTGATTTGTTGGTTCGCTTTATACAACATCAATCGGGGATGGGTGCAAATCATACAAAAAAACGTTTGCCCGTTACACTTGTCTATTTTGAAGAACACAACCGAATTGACCTTGCTTTCAACCGAGAAAAACAGCTACAAGGTTGGAGCAGAAAAAAGAAAGAAGCACTTATAAAAGGCTGGGTTGAAGAGTTAAATCAATTGGCTAGCTGTAAAAACGAAACTCATTATTTAAATCAAAGATTGAAAGATCCTTCAACTATTCCGAAGGAATAAAAAATAAAAGACAATTCCAGGTGGCTGAGCGGAGTCGAAGTCACGGTTTTGCAATTAAATATTCTTTAACTTTGCACCCTATGCCCATTACAAACACAACACCCACCATAAAAAACCTATTAAAAACCCATTTTGGATATGATCAATTTCTTCCTAATCAGGAAAAAATTATCCAAAATGTGCTGAAAGGAAACGACACGCTGGCTATTATGCCAACGGGTGGAGGGAAGTCGTTGTGTTTTCAATTACCGGCTTTGGCACTTCCGGGAACCGCAATTGTTGTGTCACCTTTAATTGCTTTGATGAAAGATCAGGTGGATGCGTTGCGCTCTAATGGAATTTCAGCGGCATATTTCAATAGCTCGCAACCACAAGAAGAGCAGCAACAAACCCTTTCCGATTTACAAGCAGGGAAACTAAAGCTCTTTTACGTAGCACCAGAAAGTATCTTTTTGTTAGAAGATACCTTACACCGTATCGATATAAATCTATTCGCAATAGACGAAGCCCATTGTATTTCGTCTTGGGGTCACGACTTTCGACCCGCTTATACCCGATTGGGGAGCTTAAAGGAGCAATTTCCGCAGATTCCTTTAATAGCGCTTACTGCAACGGCCGATAGCGCCACACAGGACGATATTGCAAAACAATTGGCAATCCCAAAAGCTAAAAAGTTTATTGCTTCGTTCGATCGGCCTAACTTATATTTAGATGTTAGACCTGGGCAGAAAAGAATTCAGCAAATACTGCAATTTCTGAAATCACACAGAGAAGAGAGCGGGATCATTTACTGTCTAAGTCGAAAAAACACACAAAACATAGCCGATAAATTACTCGCTGCTGGGTATGACGCAAAAGCGTATCACGCAGGAATTTCTTCCGAAGAAAGAAGTAGCATACAAGAAGATTTTATAACGGATAGGACTAGTATTATTGTTGCTACAATTGCCTTTGGTATGGGAATCGATAAAAGCAATGTTCGCTGGGTGATTCATTACAATATGCCTAAAAATATTGAGGGCTACTATCAAGAAATTGGCCGTAGTGGTCGGGATGGATTACCAGCTCACACGATATTGTTTTACAGCTTTGCTGATGTTGTACAACTTCGGAAATTTGCCGAAGGAAGCCCTACGGAAGACTATCAACTTGCCAAATTAGAACGCATGCAACAGTTTGCTGAAGCCTTAAGTTGCCGTAGGCGAGCGTTGTTGGGTTATTTTGGAGAGCACTTACAGGAAGATTGCGGGAACTGTGATATTTGTAAAAATCCGCCAACCTATTTCGATGGTACGTTATTAGCACAAAAAGTATGTTCGGCGGTGGCACGTTTGCAAGAACAAGAAGCTTTGGGAATGGTAATCGATGTCTTGCGAGGCGCCCAAAATGCACAAGTATTCAACAAAGGGTATCAAGGTGTAAAAACTTACGGCGTAGCGAGTGATGTTTCGTGGCGTGATTTGCAGCAATACGTTATTCAATTAATCAATCAAGGAGTGTTGGAGATTCGGTTTCACGAAAACGGAAGATTGATATTGACATCGTTGGCAAAAGCGGTGTTGTTTGAAAATAGAAAAATATATTTGGCGCGTCCGCTTCATGAAAAAGAAGAAGAAAAGACAACCGCCCAAAGTGCTGTAAAACCTAGCGGGCTTTTTGATAAGCTAAAGAAACTTCGAGGCACTTTAGCAAAAGAAATGGGTGTCCCAACGTATGTCATATTTAGCGATGCCAGTTTAAAAGATATGGTTGCCAAAGTTCCGCAAACCGAAACTGAATTCGCGACCATAAGCGGAGTAGGACAAGCAAAGTTGGAAAAGTATGCAGCACCTTTTCTGAAAATTATAAAAGAAGAGCAGAAAAAGAACCCTAAAAAGGCGATAAAGGCTACTAAAAAGAAAGGGTCTAAAAAAATGCCCACACATTTGGTGAGCTTGGCATTATTTAATGACGGATTAACGGTTGATGAAATTTCAACAGAACGAAACCTTACTAGCGGTACTATTTATGTACACTTGGAAAAAGCACATATCTCGGGGGAAGAAATTGAGATAGAACGATTGATTACTTCAGAAGAAATCGAAAAGATTGTCGTTGCAAAGGATAGTATTGAAAACCCTAAAAGCTTAAAATCATATTTTGAATATTTTGATACCAAAATGCCCTATTGGAAAATAAAGTTGGGATTACGTCTTTCGGAATAAGTAATTTTGAATTCGGTGGTTTCGATACATTCCACCAAAGGTGGAAGACTCAACCACCTCAATAAGTATCCTATCATAAAAAAAATTAATCAAAAAGCACGATTTAAGGTGGTTGAGTGATTCTGCCCAAAGGCAGGATCGTATCGAAGCGACCGAGACACTTACACAAAAAACAAATCCTGTGCCAAGCGATATGTATTTGCGTGGGCGTCAATAATCACTTTTATATCGGGTGAATAACCGCCGCCCATACTCACTTGCACGGGAATTTCATGCTTTTTAATGGTTTCAAAAACAAAAAGATCGCGCTCTTTACAACCATCAACTGTACATTTTAATCGGCCTAGTTTGTCGGTTTCTAAAATGTCAACGCCGCTGAGGTAAAAAATAAAATCGGGTTGTACGTCTTCAATTAAGGAAGGAAGTATCTCTTTCAACTTTGATAAATAAAACGCATCGCCAGATCCATCAGGGATAGGAATATCTAAATCACTTACTTCTTTTTTAAAGGGATAATTACCCGCTCCGTGCATGGAAAATGTAAAAACCGAATCATCGTTTTGAAATATTTCTGCAGTACCATTTCCTTGATGAACGTCTAGATCGACAATTAAAATCTTTTTGGCCAATCCTTTGCTTTGCAGATACCGAGCGGCAATAGCTTGATCGTTAAAAATGCAAAAGCCTTCGCCATGGTCTGTGTAAGAGTGGTGCGTACCGCCGGCAATGTTCATAGCAATACCGTGTTCCAAAGCATATTCGCAACCTTGAATGGTTCCTTGCGTGATAATATGTTCTCGTTTTACCAACCCTTCAGAAAGCGGAAACCCTATTTTGCGAGCTGAACGTTTGTCTAAAGTTAGATTTTTTAGGTTAGTGAAATACTCTTCTGTATGGACGTTAAGGATATATTTTTCCGAAGGCATGTCAGGCTCAAAGAAATTCGCCTTACTACAAGTCCCTTCATATAACAATTGCTGTGGAAGCAATTCGTATTTTTCCATGGGAAACCGATGCCCTTCCGGTAACGGGTGTTTATAAATAGGATGATATGCGATTTTTAGCATCCTACTTTTTATGAATTTTCAACTGAATGCGTTTTCTATCAACATCTACCTCCAATACTTTTACGATAATCTGTTGGTGTAAATGGACATGCTCGTTAACATCTGAGACAAAAGAATCTGCTAAATTTGAAATGTGAATAAGGCCACTTTCTTTAATCCCAACATCTACAAAAGCGCCAAAATTAGTCACGTTGTTTACAATTCCCGGTAGTAATTGGCCTTCTTGTAAATCGGTTATCGTTTTAATATTTTGATTGAAAGTAAAAACCTTTGCTTGCTCCCTGATATCAAGACCGGGTTTTTCCAATTCTTTTATAATATCCTGAAGTGTAGGTAAGCCCACGGTTTCCGTTTGGTATTTTTCTAACGGGATTTCTTGAAGCAGAGTTTTATTCCCTATTAATTCTGAAATACCAACCTTTATATCTTTTGCCATTTTTGAAACCACAGCATAGCTTTCCGGATGCACAGCCGAATCGTCCAAAGGATTTGACCCTTCTTTTACTCGAAGGAAACCGGCAGCTTGTTGAAACGCTTTTCCGCCCAGTCTTGAAACATTTTTAATATCGTTTCTAGACGTAAAAGCACCGTTTTCGTCCCGATGCTTCACAATATTTTCAGCTAATTTATCACCAATACCCGAAACGTAACTTAGCAACGAAGTACTAGCGGTATTAATGTTGACACCTACGGCATTTACACAGGTTTCTACCACACGATCTAGTGAGCTTTTAAGTTTAGTCTGATCCACATCGTGTTGATATTGCCCCACACCAATAGATTTGGCATCTATTTTTACCAATTCTGCTAAGGGATCTTGCAAACGTCGCCCAATGGAAACAGAGCCCCGTACGGTAACATCGTAATTAGGAAATTCATCCCGTGCGATTTTTGAAGCCGAATAAATTGAAGCACCCGCTTCGCTTACGACAAATACTTGAATGGGTCGGTCAAATTGAATACGGCGGATTACTTGTTCGGTTTCTCTAGAAGCGGTTCCGTTACCAATAGCAATCGCTTCAATTTTATGGGCATTCACTAAGGTACTAATCTTTTTTATAGCTCCTTTTGTGTCGTTTTTAGGCGGATGTGGATAGATGGTTTCGTTGTGTTCTAGTCCGCCTTGTGCATCGAGGCAGACAATTTTACAACCGGTTCTAAAACCTGGATCGATTGCTAACACTCTCTTTTCACCCAAGGGGGAACCCAATAATAACTGTTTCAGGTTTTTGGCAAATACCTGTATGGCCGTTTCGTCTGCTTTTTCTTTAGCAGCGTTTAAAATTTCGTTGGAAAGTGCAGGGGACAATAATCTTTTATAAGCATCGCCTACAGCCATTGAAATTTGATCAGCACAGTCCCCGTTCGATTTTATAATTCGGTTTTCTATTTTGTAAAGTGCTTTTTCATCATCAACTTCAATTTTTAAACGAATAAATCCTTCTTCCGTAGCACGAAGAATGGCCAACAATCTATGTGAAGGACAACGGCTTAATGCTTCGCTCCATTTAAAATAATCTCTAAATTTCTGTGCCTTCTCGTCGTCTTTTTTAGTTTTCACGACCTTGGTGGTGAGGATAGCGTGTCGTTCTAATTGACTCCGAAGCATATTTCGAATGTCGCTCCGTTCGTTAATCCATTCTGAAATAATATGGCGCGCACCTTCTAAAGCATCTTCCACCGAAATTGAATTAGTAGCGTACTGTTCAGCAATCGAATGAATATTAGAAGCATTTTGTGCCATAATAATCTTGGCAAGTGGTTCCAATCCATTGTTTCGAGCAGTGTCAGCTTTGGTTTTGCGCTTTTTCTTATAAGGTAGGTATATATCTTCTAGCGTAGTGCTATCGGTGGTCTCCTCTATTTTTTTCTGAAGTTCATCGGTAAGGACTTCTTGTTCTTCCAGCGCTTTTAAAATAGTGGCTTTTCGCTTTTCTAGCGTTTCGAATTCTTCTTTGTATGTAACAATATCACCTACTTGAACCTCGTCCAAATTCCCTGTTTGTTCTTTTCGGTAGCGAGAAATGAACGGAATGGTACAGTCTTCATTCAATAAAGCAATGGTGTTTTGTATTGCTTTTTCGGGAAGTTGGGTTTTACTTACTATATACTGAAGTAATTGTGTCATGCTTTAAAATAATACCTTAAATAAATTTTCAGCAATAGGATTTTAAAAAGCGATTTCAGAAAACTATACTTTGACTAAATGAAATGTTTTTTCGCGCATATCATAATATCCTAAGTATAATATCTTGTTATGAAAAAATACATCCTCTGCTGTGATTCTTTTTATACTATCTGTATAGTCATCAATTTTTTCAAAAATATTTTTTTCTTCCTCTTTTTCAACATAATTGAAGTTACTGTCAAAGTGTGTATTAAAAAAAACTGATTTGGTAGAGGTATAGTTATTATATGAAAAAAAAGTAGGGTTAAAAGATGAGGTGGGAGTTGCCACTCCGGCTGGTGCTGCTTGAACTCCTACACCTCCCATCATCATGCCGCCACTATTAGTTACAATTTCTTTAAAGCCACCGATAATTGCAGAATATCCCCCATCAATTTTATAAGCTGTTATCCCTATATTTCCAGAGGAAGCTTTTCTTAAAAACTTTGAGGTTTCTTCCATTTCACGACGGTTTACAAAAGGAACAAATGTTTGGCCGTCTTGTATTATAGGAGAGTTTTTAATAGAGATAGGTGTATCTTTCTCAAAATAAAAGTCTTTTAAAACCTCATCTTCAAAGTTTTTTACAACAATTTTCATTTCTTTTCGGCTACTACCTAATTGAATTATTTTATCATCAATTATAAAAGAATTGTACTCCTTAAAATCGTCTATATTCCCTTTCGGGTATTCAAATAAGAATGTATCAAAATTTAGTGTTTCTAAATTGATGCTATGGAGAATGGTATAATTTTCATCTTCATCATCAATTGTCAAGTATATTTTATTATTTTTTTGGTATAATTTATTTTCATTAGCAGTCTGCTCAATAGCATTTGGCACTCTATTATCAATTTTAATTACATTAGATTGAAGGGGAGCGAATAAAAAATCTCCAAACTCCAAAAAATCATTTTTATCTACACCTGCTCTCGCTAGCAATTTTTGAAATTTATTGGAAGCATCAACCTTGTATGTTTTTAAGGTTTTCAACTTAAAGTTTTCATCAACCTTCCTAAGGGTTAATGCATTTTCTTTCGTAGCCGTTAGGATGTATAGCTGGTTCTTAAAATTGACAGCTTCTACATATTTTTCCTTATTAAAGTCAAAATCTAATTCTTGGATATTTGTTTTTTGGGTATCAAAATTAAAACTGATAGCTGCAAATTTCTTTTTTCTACTATTAGAGGCAAATAATGTGTACTGATTATTAATAATGTTATAACCAAGAATATCACTGTATTTTCTTTTTAAATAGTCAGATTTTATTTTAGCCCTAACTTTGAATTTTTCATCAATTAAAGTAGCGTAGACTTCTTTCCTTTCTGCTAAAATGATACATAAATCACCATTTAAATTATTTGAAATAGAGTAACTATCCTTATTTTTTAATAACGAACCGCTTTCATCTAGATTGAAACTTAATATTTCTTCTTGCGATAGAGAAGTGAAAATAGAAAAAACACTAACTATAATAATTAGGAAAGATTTTGACATAAAAAATACAAATTAATTAATCGTTGCTCCGTTTTCAACTCCAGCTCCTGTACTAAGTGGAGTCGAAGTGTCTGGGTTTACAAATGATAGTTTACCTTCAGCAGTTTCGGTCATTAAAATCATCCCTTGACTTTCAACACCGCGCAGTTTTCTAGGCGCTAAATTAACAAGTACTGTTACTTTTTTACCAATCACGTCTTCAGCTTTAAAACTTTCAGCAATTCCGGAAACGATGGTGCGTACATCGATACCAGTATCCACTTTTAAGACCAATAACTTTTTGGTTTTTGGCATTTTTTCAGCTTCGATAATGGTGCCCACGCGCATATCTAACTTGGTAAAATCATCAAATTGAACGGTTTCTTTTTCGGGCTCTACGGTTTTGTTCATAGCTTCATTAGCTTTTTTACTGGCTTCTAATTTGTCTAGCTGTTTTTGTATTTGTTCGTCTTCAATTTTACTGAAAAGCAAACTTCCTTTTCCTATTTGGTGACCGGGTTTTATGAGTTCAGTTTTTGAGGTAACATCATTCCATCCTTCAACTACAATTGGTGTTTCATTACTTTGCTGGTCACTGAGCGAAGCCGAAGTGAGCATGTTCCTTAGTTTTTCTGAAGTAAACGGCAAAAATGGCTCGCTTAAAATTGATAAAGCAGAGGCAATTTGCAATGCAACATACATCACTGTTTTAGTGCGTGCTTCGTCAGTTTTAATCGTTTTCCAAGGTTCTTCGTCTGCTAAATATTTATTTCCTAAACGCGCCACATTCATCAATTCTTGCTGGGCTTCTCTAAAACGATAACGTTCTATCGAACTAGCAATAACAGCCGGATAGGCTTGTAATTCCTTCAACGTCTGTTTGTCAACTTCAGAAAAATCTGAAGCCTCTGGCACAATTCCATCGTAATATTTATTGGTTAAAACTACAACTCGGTTTATGAAATTTCCGAAGATAGCGACCAGCTCATTATTGTTTCTAGCTTGAAAATCGGACCACGTAAAGTCGTTGTCTTTGGTTTCTGGGGCATTTGCGGTCAATACATATCGTAACACATCTTGCTGATTCGGAAACTCCTCCAAATACTCGTGCAACCAAACTGCCCAATTTTTACTTGTGGAAATTTTATTGCCTTCCAGATTTAAAAATTCATTCGCCGGAACGTTATCAGGCAAAATAAAATTCCCTTCAGCTTTTAGCATACTCGGGAAAATAATACAGTGAAAAACGATGTTGTCTTTCCCTATAAAATGAAGCAGTTTAGAATCTTCATCTTTCCAATATGGCTCCCAATCTTTTCCTTCACGCTCCGCCCATTCTTTGGTAGCCGAAATATAACCTATCGGCGCATCAAACCAAACATATAGTACTTTGCCTTCGCCTCCTTCAACTGGCACGGGAATTCCCCAGTCTAAATCACGAGTTACCGCTCGTGCTCGTAATCCGTCGTCAATCCAAGATTTGCATTGGCCATATACATTACTTTTCCAATCTTTTTTATGGTCTTTTAAAATCCATTCTTTTAAAAAGCCTTCGTATTGATCTAAGGGTAAAAACCAGTGGCGCGTTTCTTTTAAAACAGGTGTGTTGCCCGTAATCGCACTTTTTGGGTTTATTAAATCAGTTGCGTTGTGGGACGTTCCGCAGTTTTCGCATTGATCGCCGTAGCTTTCTTCAAAACCACATTTTGGGCAGGTTCCTAAGATAAACCGATCGGCTAGAAACTGATTGGCTTCGGCATCGTACAACTGCTCCGTAACTTCTTCAATAAACTTTCCGTCTTCATACAATTTTTTGAAAAATGCCGAAGCAGTATTATGATGTATTTTTGCTGAGGTTCGGGAATAATTATCAAATGAAATTCCGAAGTCTTCAAACGATTTTTTAATGATTCCGTGGTATTTATCCACTACTTCCTGAGGTGTGATGCCTTCTTTTTTCGCTTTTATGGTAATAGGTACGCCGTGTTCGTCACTTCCGCAGACAAATGCTACATCTTTATTTTGTAAGCGTTGGTAGCGCGCGTAAATATCTGCCGGTACGTATACACCTGCTAAATGCCCGATGTGAACAGGGCCATTGGTGTAAGGTAAGGCGGCGGTAATGGTATATCTTTTTGGTGTTGTTTGCATAATTACGTCCTTCGTTTTCTTGATGGAGGTGCAAAATTACGGATAAATGTGTTAATTTGGGTGCTATACTATTTTAGATTACTGCTACGTATGATTACACCCAATTTTTTAAAACCAGGCGATACCGTTGCCATAGTTTCAACCGCTCGAAAAGTTTCAAAAGAAGAATTAGAACCCGGTTTACAATTATTGGAAGAATGGGGTTTACAACCGCTATTAGGAAAAACCATTGGAGCCGAACATAACCAATTTGCCGGAAACGACATCTTGCGAACCGCCGATTTTCAAGCTATGTTAGACAGCCCAACTGTAAAAGCCATTTGGTGCGCGCGAGGTGGATATGGAACAGTACGAATGGTTGATGGATTGAATTTTTCAGAATTTAAAAAACATCCAAAATGGATTATTGGTTATAGTGATATTACAGTGTTGCATTCGCATATCCATAATCTAGGCGTGGAAACAATGCATGCTGATATGCCCGCAGATATTGGAAAGAGAACAGTAGAAGCGGCAACTTCCATAAAAAATATTTTGTTTGGAGAAGAATATAAAATTTCATTCCCTTCGGAAGAAAAAAAAGTAAATCGAACCGGAAAAGCAGTGGGACAGTTAGTAGGCGGAAACCTTTCGGTTTTGTATTCTATTTTAGGAAGCGCTTTTTCAGCAAATACCGATGGAAAAATCTTGTTTATCGAAGATTTGGATGAATATTTATATCACATCGATAGGATGATGCAAAACCTAAAACGCAGTGGGTTTTTAAAAAACTTGGCAGGATTGGTAGTAGGTGGTATGAACGATATGAATGACAATACCATTCCTTTCGGAAAAACGGCTGCAGCAATTATTGCCGAAGCTGTTTCAGAATATGAGTATCCGGTTTGTTTTAATGCGCCTGCGGGTCATATAAAAGACAATCGCGCACTAATAATGGGTAGAAAAATTAGGTTGGAAGTAAATGAAGTAGATGCGAAACTTACTTTTTAAATGCTATTTATCAATCTTGTACTTTTTGGAATTAGACCGTATCAATAAGTAAGGAATCCCTACAATCAACGCCCCGTAAAAAGCGATGTTTTCAATTTCAGGATTTGCAAACCACGTAGCAGCAAAATAGCCGATTATCATTATAAAAGCCATTCCAAACGTGGCGTTTCTAAACACGGTTGCAATTCCATCCACATCAACTTTGGCTTTCTCTTCTTTTGACATGGTATTATACCCAGCTATTAAAAAATATAGCTTACCGTATTTAATCAGTATTCCGAGGATGATAAAGAAGATTGCTACGGCGATCATTTTTTTTTCAATATGAGGTGTTTAGTTGAAATGTTTTATAGTATACGTAATACCAATTTATTTTTTTAGATTTTGGTTTTTAATTCTTCGAATGAAAAAGTTATATTTTCAGTTTTAGCAAATTCATTAATAATTTAAGTGTTTTGTACCATATTAGCATATTGTCTTAACGCTGATTTGTAATTAGAAATTGACTTTTCACTTCTTAATCCTTTCAGCTTTTGTGATATTTCTGCAATACAACTTTCGTCGTAAAGATTTTTTTCTGAAATATCCTCATGAATTAACTTAGAAACGGTATTTAAATAAGAAATATAAGATTTTGTGGAAGATGCAACATTGTCATTTTTACCAACGCCATTTTTTTCAATCCATTCTAAATATTTTTGTTCATTTTTTATCATATCTTCAAGTTTGTATATAATTAATTTTAACTTTTTGGGAATTAAAAATATAAAAAAACCCCCTTTTCACTTGGAAAGGGGATTTGAAAATTAAAGTGTTTCTTCTAACCACTTAAAGAATTCGTTTTGCCAGACCAACGCATTTTGGGGCGTAAGTATCCAGTGGTTTTCCTCTGGAAAATATAGCAATTTGCTTTTTATCCCTAACAGCTGTGCAGCTTGATAGGCGCTTAAGCCTTGCTCAATTGGTACACGATAATCTTTTCCTCCCTGAATGATTAAAATAGGCGTGTCCCAGTTTGATACTTTGGTAATTGGGTTAAACTCGTTGTACACTTTTTGAGTTGTTGCATTGTTTTTGTCCCAATACGGTCCGCCAAAATCGTGGTTTACAAAGAATAATTCTTCGGTTGTACCGTACATGCTTCGGGTATCGAATACGCCATCGTGAGCAATAAACGATTTAAATCGGTTGTTGTGGATTCCGGCCAAATAAAATACCGAATACCCACCATAACTTGCGCCAACGGCTCCTAATCGATCGTTATCAACATACGGTTCTTTCGCGATTTCATCAATAGCTGAGAGGTAATCGTCCATTACTTGTCCGCCCCAATCTTTGCTAATGGCTTCGTTCCATTCCACACCGTGACCCGGCATACCGCGACGGTTAGGCGCTACAACAATATATCCTTGCGAGGCCATCAATTGGAAATTCCAACGGTAGGAATAAAACTGCGATAGCGGTGCTTGCGGACCACCTTGTGCATATAATAAGGTTGGATATTTTTTAGAAGCATCAAAATTTGGAGGTAAAATAACCCAAACCAACATTTCTTTACCATCGGTAGTGGTTACCATTCGCTTTTCAACTTTTGGTAAGTCAATGCTGTTGTATAAATCTAAGTTGATATTCGTTAACTGCTTAAATGTATTGTCTTTTAAATCGAAACTGAATATTTCGGCAGCATGATTCATATCAGTTCTGGTAACCAACAGCGTATTGTCTTTTTGAGCAATAATACTCGTCACATCAAATTGCCCTTTCGAAAGTTGTTTTACTACTGGCGCGATTCGTTTTTTACCTGGATAATTCACTTTAAAAAGTTGGATGGTTCCGTCAACAGCAGCTGTAAAATATACTTCAGTTCCGTCGTTATTCCATAAAAAACTTCTCACCGTACCATCCCATTGCCCAGTAAGGTTTTGCTTTATCTCGTTTTCTAAAACAACGATATCATTTTTATCGCTTTCGTACCCATCGGTTTTCATTTGCAACCACGCCAAAGTTCCTTTTGATGAAAACGCCGGATTGGTGTCATAGCCTTTGTTGTCTTTGGTTATATTTTCGGTGGTTTTAGACGCTAAATTGTATTTGTAGATATCCGTATTCGTGCTGGTAGCATACTCTTTACCTTTTAACTTCTTACTTACATAATAGATGTCTTTGCTGTCTGGCGACCAGATGTAATCCTCGTCACCACCAAACGGACGTTGTGGGGTGTGGTAGGGTTGTTTCGGCATAATATCGGTGCCGGTAGCATTTTCATTCCCAGTTGGCTTGTAAAAAACGTGATTATAGCTACCATCTTGCCATTTGTCCCAATGGCGAATGTCTAAATCGGAAAAAATATAGGCATTGGATTCTTCCAAGTTTTTATACACATCTTTTCCTTCAATGGCTTCAATCTGAACTTCTTCATCAAACAATTTATAGGTGCCATCTGGTGAAATGTTTTTGTCCTTTGCATTGACAGCGTCTTCATTAATTTCGACTATAGTACCTCCCGAAACAGGCATTTTAAAGTACTTGGTGTCAAAATCATTTTCTTCAATATTAGGTGTTTTTACCTTGAAGAAGATAGTAGAACCATTTTGATCCAGCCCCATCACGCTTAAGCGTTTTACTTGCCATAACAGTTCGGGGGTCATTGTTTGCTGTCCAACCATTAAATTACTGCTAAGCATTACACTTAGAATTAAAATTATTTTTTTCATAGCTGTTCTTTTTTATAATAAAATTGGTTTTTTCTGAAATGTTATAGGGTATCATCATACCAACAAAGTTAACAATAAGCAACCTTAATTACTCGGAGTTTTGAACGTTATTCTTTTCAATTTTAATGATTATATTGGTATGCGTAACCCTGAAATGGTATGGCGCACCACAACGAACTTGGAAAAATTGGCGAGCAATTGGCAGCAGAGTATCTTCTGAAAAATGGCTATAAAATTTTAGAACGTAATTTCTTCTACGATAAAGCCGAAATAGATATCATTGCCCAAAAAGAAGAAAATACCATTCAAATAATTGAGGTAAAAACCCGAAACAGTTCATTTTTCGGCGATCCGCAGAGCTTTGTCACCAAAGGGAAAATAAAGCTATTGGTAAAAGCTGCGAATGAATATATGATTGCAAACAACCTTGACAAAGAAGTTCAATTTGATATTATTGCCGTTTTGAAAAATAAAACTACCGAACAGATTGAACATTTTGAAAATGCATTTTATCATTTCTAAAAAAGGGAACCTTCTACTGGGATTTCTGTAATTTTGAAATAAGTAAATCGACTCACTCAATCATAGCTTCTACTTATGAATTCTACCAAAAAAGATATTATTCAAGCCATTCAGCAACAAAAAGAAAACCCTAACTTAAAGTATCGTTTAAAAGAACGAACCGAAGAATTTACTGAACTATTATTTTACACCTTATTCGATTCAGAAACATCGGTTTCAAAAAATTTAGATACGTTAGAAACGCTTTTTGAAGAATTAGTGGATATCGCTTGTTGGGAACCCGAAAAACCATGTAAAAAGCTTTGGAAATCCTACTTGCAGAAACTTCCAGAAATTTTAGAGAAATTAAATAAAGACGCCAAAGCTTTTGTTAACAACGATCCCGCGGCTAATTCCATAGAAGAAGTTTATTTGTCATACCCAGGGTTTTACGCTATTGTTATTTATCGATTGAGTCACGAGTTATATAAATTTGGAATGCCCTTGGTGCCAAGGCTTATGAGCGAATATGCTCACCATATTTCAGGGGCCGATATCAATCCTGGTGCTAAAATAGGTGAGTCCTTTTTTCTAGACCATGCAACAGGTACGGTAATTGGAGAAACCACGATTATTAAAAACAACGTAAAAATTTACCAAGGGGTTACCTTAGGAGCACTTTCTGTAGCAAAAGAATTACGGAATATAAAACGGCATCCAACGGTTGAAGATAACGTAGTTATTTATGCCAATGCAACTATTTTGGGTGGAAAAACAACCATTGGTGAAAATAGTGTAATAGGAGGAAATACGTGGATTACAGATTCTATCCCACCTAATTCTATTGTTTCAAATACCAATGAAGTGAAAATTAAAACAACAGAAAATGTTTAAAAATATAACCGATTTTATAGGAAACACTCCTCTAATTGAAGCACAAACCTTACTTAAAAACCCAAACATCACCTTACTTTTAAAAATGGAAGGTCACAACCCGGGCGGAAGTGTAAAAGATCGAGCGGCGTATAATATGATTAAGTCTGCTTTGGAAAGAGGTGAAATAGATGAAAATTCGAAGCTTATTGAAGCGACAAGCGGAAACACGGGAATTGCGCTAGCGATGATAGCAGGGATTTTTAAGCTTAAGATAGAACTCGTGATGCCCGAAAATTCTACAAAGGAGCGCGTGCAAACCATGCGAGCGTACGGAGCGAAAGTTACGCTAACGTCATCCGATATTGGAATAGAAGGTGCAAGGGATTATGCAGAACAAAAAGTAAATGACGAAGGGTATTATTCGTTTAATCAATTTGCGAATGATGATAACTGGAAAGCGCATTATAAAACCACAGGTCCTGAAATTTGGAACGATACTGAAGGGAAAATAACGCACTTTGTTTCAGCAATGGGAACGACGGGAACCATTATGGGTACCTCTACTTATTTAAAAGAAAAGAATACAAACATTCAAATTGTAGGAGCGCAGCCAACAGACGGTTCAAAAATTCCGGGTATTCGAAAGTGGGAGAAAGCGTATTTACCTAAAATATTCAATCCTAAAAAAGTGGATCAAGTAATTGAAGTAAGCGAAACGGAAGCTACAGCAATGGCAAAACGTTTGGCCGAAGAAGAAGGTGTGTTCTCCGGAATGAGTAGCGGGGGTAGTGTTACGGCTGCATTAAAATTAGCCGAAACCTTAGAAAGCGGTGTAATTGTAGCGGTGATTTGCGATCGAGGCGATCGGTATTTATCTTCTCCTTTGTTTGAGTGATTTTAAATGATTGCTGAAACATTTCTCGCGTTAGAGAGCGATTTAATTTTATAGAGTAAAACGATTTCTAAAAGTACTGCCGGAATTAAAAATAAAGCCCCAAGCCACCCTAAAAAGACCGAAATTAAAAACACAGAACTCGCCATTTTAAATCCACCGGTTACGGTGGCTAAAACGCCTAAAGGTTTAGAAAGTTTCAGAAGTGAAAACCCAAAAAGGAAACCGCCTAATCCGTAAAAAATAGATTCTATTACGGCAACATATTCCACAGCAAAGCCTTCAAAGTAGAGGGAAGATATATCGTATACATAAAATAGAAACGTCATAGCAATTAAAACATAGGTTGAAATTGTCAAGAGACTATTTTCAAAAATGTTACCGACGCGAATAAAGCCAATCGAAAAATATAAATACGATACTAGCGCTATGCATTTAACGCTTATGTAAGCTGCATTTCCTAAAATCATTTCATTTTCAAAGAAACGCGCCCAGTCTAGTACAAATTCGGGGAAACCGATAATAAAGTAAAGAATCCCTCCAATAAGCGCAAGCGTTAAAAAGGTTTTAGAGGTACTAAGCAGACTTTCATTATACGTAACCTTTGTTTCTTTTTCCGTTTGAAAAGCTTCTAAATCGAAACCTAATGCGTCTAGAATACTTTTAATAGTATAACTTCTTGGGGTTACTTCTCCCGCTTCTATACGTTGAATCGTGCGTACATTGATGTTGCATTTCTCAACTAATTCTTCTTGAGTGAGTCCTTTTTGCTTCCGCAGCGCGACAATTTTTTGACCTAATTCTGGTTGTTTCATAACAAAGTAAATTTATAAGACAATAGTACAACCAAGGTGAAAACAATGCAATTTTTACAATTGAATTTCACCCGACATTTACCCGACATTGTATAGTTCACGGGTCTTGTCTTGTTTGAAAGATACTTATTTATTCTCTAAAAGGCGCTAACGCGTCCAATGCTCTATTTACTGAAGTAATCCTATCAAACGTTAACAACAACCGTAAACCGTTACGGGTTTTCTTCTCTTTCATCGTTACTCGCTGCGGATGGTTTTGGACGTATTGCAAGACTTTTGTAAACACCGGACTCTGATAATACGCACTTTGTTGATCGCTTACAAAATAACCAACCAACTTGTTTTTCTTCATCACTACACGTTCAAGTCCCATTTTAATGGCAATCCATTTAATACGAACGCTGTTTAATAAATCTACAACTTGTTCAGGAAGTTCGCCAAAACGGTCAATTAATTCTTTTTCAAATTGCTGAAGTTCTGCTTCGGTGTTTAGTTGGTTTAATTTGGTGTACAGATTAAGCCGTTCCGTGATGTTATTAATGTAATCATCAGGGAAAAGCAATTCAAAATCGGTGTCGAGTACGGTTTCTTTTACAAAATCTTTCTTTTCATGTTCGGTACCTTCATAAAGATCTTTAAACTCTTTTTCTTTTAGTTCATCAATCGCTTCAGAAAGTATTTTTTGATAGGTTTCAAAACCAATTTCATTGATAAACCCACTTTGTTCTCCACCTAATAAATCTCCTGCGCCACGGATTTCTAAATCTTTCATCGCGATGTTTAACCCGCTACCTAATTCTGAAAATTGCTCTAAAGCCGTAATTCGTTTTCGGGCTTCTTCGGTCATAACCGAATAGGGCGGCGTAATAAAATAACAGAAGGCTTTTTTATTACTTCTACCTACACGTCCACGCATTTGGTGTAAGTCAGAAAGACCAAAATTATTCGCATTATTGATGAAAATCGTGTTGGCATTTGGCACATCCAAGCCGCTTTCAATAATGGTGGTTGAAACCAAAACATCAAACTCATTGTTCATAAAACCGAGCATGAGTTTTTCTAGTTTTTTACCATCCATCTGCCCGTGACCAATCCCTATTTTAGCATCTGGAACTAAGCGCTGAATCATTCCGGCTACTTCTTTAATGTTTTCAATGCGGTTATGAACAAAAAATACTTGTCCGCCACGTGATATTTCATATCGAACTGCATCGCGAATATTTTCTTCGCCAAAACGAATTACGTGTGTTTCTACTGGATAACGGTTGGGCGGCGGCGTGGTAATAACCGACAAATCCCGCGCGGCCATCAAACTAAACTGCAAGGTTCGGGGAATTGGTGTAGCGGTTAACGTGAGTGTGTCCACATTTTCCTTTATGGTTTTCAGTTTGTCTTTTACAGCGACACCAAACTTCTGTTCTTCATCAATAATCAATAACCCAAGGTCTTTAAATTCAACCGATTTGTTAACCAATTGATGCGTGCCAATCACAATATCAAGGGTTCCGTCTTTTAAACCTTCTAGAACAGCCCGACGTTCTTTTGCAGTTCGGAAACGGTTGAGGTAATCAATATTCACAGGCATATCTGCCAATCGCTCTGTAAATGTTTTAAAATGCTGAAACGCCAAAATGGTGGTGGGCACCAAAATAGCAACTTGTTTGTTGTTGTCTACTGCTTTAAAAGCAGCACGAACGGCTACTTCGGTTTTTCCGAAACCTACATCACCACAGATTAACCGGTCCATTGGGCGTTCATTTTCCATGTCGCGCTTAACATCTTCAGTCGCAGTAGATTGATCGGGTGTGTCTTCATACATAAAAGACGACTCTAATTCAGCTTGTAAGTACGAATCGGGATCATACGCAAATCCTTTTTGCAAGCGGCGTTTGGCGTAGAGTTCAATTAGGTTGAAGGCAATTTGTTTAACCCGTTTTTTGGTCTTTTGTTTTAGTTTTTTCCAAGCGGCACTTCCCAATTTGTATATTTTGGGTTCTTTTCCGTCCTTGCCGTTATACTTGGTGATTTTATGAAGCGAATGGATGCTGAGGTACAGAATATCGCGTTCGCCATAAATGAGTTTAATGGCTTCTTGCTGCTTTCCTTCCACATCAATTTTCTGAAGTCCACCAAATTTTCCAATTCCGTGATCAATATGGGTCACGTAATCGCCTACTTCCAGATTGGTCAACTCTTTTAAAGTAATTGCCTGTTTTTTGGCATACCCGTTCTTAATTTGAAATTTATGATACCGTTCAAAAATTTGATGGTCGGTATAACAAACATTTTTTTGATTGTCATCGATAAACCCTTGAAACAAGGGAAAAACAATCGTTTGGTATTCGTTTACGTGTTGTTCGGCATCTTCAAAAATGTCGTGAAACCGTTTCGCTTGCTGTTCACTACTACAAAAAATGTAGTTTTTATAGCCTTTTTCTACGTTTTCATTCAAGTTCTCAATCAACAAATTGAACTGTTTGTTGAACGATGGTTGCGGTTTTGTGTTGAAGTGAATCGCCTCGCTACTGGTTTTACTATCTAATGTTACGGTTGTAAATTCAGAGAGTTGGCTTTTTAATAATTCGGAAGTGCAAAACAATTCTTGCGGTTCGCTTTGTTTTACTTCGCCAGAAGCTTCGTTAAAAGCATGGGTTGCTTTTTGAAATAGTTTTGTAATACTGCTACTTAAAAGTTCTTCATTTTTCAGAAAAACCACGGTTTTGGAAGCGATATATTTTAAGAAACTTTCTCGCGTTTCTTCCATCATCTTATTTTCCACATTCGGGATGATGGATATTTTCTTTAATTGTACATCAGAAAGTTGTGTTTCTACATCAAACGTACGGATGCTATCTACTTCATCGCCAAAAAACTCAATCCGGTACGGCTCGTCATTACTAAAACTAAACACATCTAAAATACCCCCACGAACCGAAAATTCACCAGGTTCGGTCACAAAATCGGTGCGTTTAAATTTATATTCAAACAGCACTTCATTTACAAAATCGATGGATACTTCTTCGCCTACCTTTAGCTTTAGGGTATTCTTTTCAAGCTCTTTTCGGGTTACTACTTTTTCAAATAGTGCTTCCGGATAAGTAACAATAATGGCTGGTTTCCGTCGAGAATTGATACGGTTTAGCACTTCGCTACGCAGCAACACATTGGCATTGTCGGTTTCTTCAATTTGATACGGCCGGCGATAACTTCCAGGATAAAATAACACGTTTTCGTCACCGTGTAATTGTTCTAGGTCGTTTAAGTGGTAAGCTGCTTCTTCTTTATCATTTAAAATAAGAAGGAATGGTTTTTCTGAAACTTTAAAAGCTTCAGAAATAACAATTGAAGTAGCAGAGCCAACTAAGCCTGAAACAGAAATATTTTGTTGCGAACCAGATATAGCTTCCCCTAGCTTTAGGGTTTCATCAGCCTTTGAAAAAAGCGTATTAACGAGAGTTTTGCTCATAAAGGCGCAAAGATAGTATCTTATCTTCTTATTCTAAGCTGCCACATAGAGTTTTATCATTTTCATAACACAATTAGGGTATTTCATTGAGTAATTTTAGAGTATGGGCATAAAAGAATTTGACGTATTTGTAATAGGAACTGGAACCGCTGGAAAAAGCGTGGCATACGATTGTGTTGAAGCTGGAATGAGCGTTGCCATTGCCGACAATAGAGAGTTTGGCGGCACGTGTGCAAATAGAGGGTGCGATCCTAAAAAAGTATTGGTAGGTCTTACCGAAGTGGTGCAACTTGCAGAAAATTTAAAAGGGAAGGGAATCACGTCAGTTCCTAAAATAAGTTGGAAAGACGTACAAAAATTTAAATCGAATTTTACTGAAGCGGTTCCCGCAGCTACCGAACGTGATCTAAAAGAAGCTTGTATTGCTATGTACCATCAATCGCCCGAGTTTTTAGATGAAAACACGCTATCGGTGGAAGGAAAAACGGTGAAAGCTAAAAAGATTGTCATTGCAACAGGACAAAAACCTTTAGAGTTAAAAATACCCGGAAGAGAGCATTTAAAAACGAGTGACGACTTTTTAGAGTTACCAGAGCTACCAGAAAGTATCGTTTTTGTAGGAGCTGGTTATATTGGGATGGAGTTTGCTCACATTGCAGCGCGCTGTGGTGCAAAGGTCACCGTGGTTGAGTTTGCCCCAAGGCCTTTGATGCCTTTTGATGAAGATATTGTCAATCATCTTACAGAAGCTTCAGAAAAAATAGGAATTGATTTTATTTTCAACGCCCAAGTAACGGAGGTGGAAAAATTACAAAAAAATCATCGTGTCATTTTTCAGAAAGACGGAAAAGAGGGTTCCGTTAAAGCTAGAGCTGTTTTTAATACAGCAGGACGCGTGCCTTCTATAGATGAACTAAATTTGGATAAAGGAAATGTTGCTTCTGAAAAAGGAGGCGTTTCAGTAAATGAGTTTCTTCAAAATACCACCAATCCGTCGGTGTATGCCTGTGGCGATGTTTCGGCAAGTGGTTCGCTACCATTAACGCCTACTTCCTCTCAAGAAGCGCGAGTGGTTTCAAAAAACATTCGAAAAAACAATGTGTTGAAAATGGATTTCCCGCCAGTTCCTTCCGTGGTATTTACCTTACCGCAAGTTGCTGCTATTGGTTTGACAGAAAAGGAAGCTAAAAAACAAGGATATAATATTGTGGTGGAATACAAAAGCGTTCCTTCTTGGTTTAATGCAAAACGAATTAATGAAGAAACCTACGCCTATAAAACCATAGTCGATAAAGAACGAAACTTGATTTTAGGGGCGCACATTATTGCACCTCACGCAGGCGAAATGATTAATCTATTCGTCTTAGCCATGTGCGGAAAATTAAAATGCGAAGACTTAAAGGCCATGATTTTTGCCTACCCAACATGGGGTAACGATATTAAGGGGATGGTGTAAAGAAATCGAAATTGAAATTGAAATCAAAAAAACAGACCGATTAAGCTGAAAAAGTCCTAATCCTTTCCAAAATGCTCTTTGCATTTTTGTATTGGACTAGTCTCCCTATTTTTAATACCATGAATTGCGCTGCTAATAAATAAAACTGCTGCAGTTATTAGTGTAGCGTACACAATGCTTTGGTTGCTGTCCCAATTAGCTACTGCAATGGCGATTAAGGCCCAAACACCGACCAAGGCAAATTCACGCATGTTGCGTTTCCAGGTGACGACTAAGTTGATGATTCCAGCTATTATGACCATTAATACCGTCCAAGAGGTTTCAGATAAGCCCCAGCCATCCCAGCCGATACTACTTAAGTATGCAGCAACATTGGCAATGCTTGCTACGGTAATCCATCCGCTGTAAAAAACAAACGGCCACCATAAAAATGTAATTACTGAAATAGGAGCGTCCCATAATTCCATACGGTTATTCATTACAATTTTTAAAAGTGAAAACAGTAAAACGAACATTGCTAGTATAGAAAAACTAATATATCCATAGAGCCAAAAGGTAACCCACATAATATTGGCTACACAAGAGAGGACGAACCACCAGCCAGTTTTCAGCACAAAAGCATCGTCTCTTACTTTTGTGAAAAGACTTCGACTTTGATAAATTACAAAACCTAATAACAAGAGATAAATAAAACCCCAAATAGAAAAGGCATAACCTGCTGGAGTGAATAAATTAGACATAGAGGCCGAGACTTCGCCAATGGTGGTATTATTTATAGCACCGGTATTCGATAAATAATTTACAAAGATAGTTGCTATAAAAGCTATGAGATTGGCAATTTGTAGTGTTTTTTTCATGATAAGTTAAATTTAACTAAACAGGTAGCAATATCAAAACAATTAAGATTTAGCTAACACAAATAACCTCGTTTTCCACAATGGCATATACCGTGTCTTTTTCTGAGGGTTGCAATATATATTTTCCAGTAAAATTCCCGAAGGCAGGTAAAATCATTTGGTTGTTGGTTCGGAAAAAACAAGCTAATTTCAAGGTTTGCCTTCCCGGTCCTCGCATACGAACCCCAGGATGTATGTGTCCTGAAAAATTAAATATTTTTTCTTTCTCAGTAGGATGATGGGTCAGCAGGAATGAATCTATTTTTAATTGGTCTAGTACTTCTATTCCCAATGCTTCAAATTTATGTGGCGAAATAATATCGTGATTGCCACTTACCAATATAATCTTGGTAGGTTTTTTTTTAACCCAGGTTTCAAAAATATTCCACTCGTTGTTTAGTGTGCTGTGGAATAAATCGCCAAGAAAACAAATGGTTTCTGGTTTATGTCGCGCGATAACTTCTTCCAATTTATCATAGTTTTTTGAAGAGGCTTTTGAAGGTACTGCGGCTCCATATTTTCTAAAGTGTGCCACTTTTCCAAGATGAACATCTGCGATTAAAAGTAAGTTTTTGGATTGCCAAAAGACAGAACCTGTTGGGTCCAAAATAAATGTTTCACCTTGTATGGTAATGGTTTGCGTCATTTTTCCAATTGCAGTTTCATTTTTTTAATTCGGTCGGCTAATTTTTCCGAAGAGAGTTTTTCCCGTAGTCTATCTGTAATAATAGGAAAGCTAAAGGGTGTTGGTTTGTTACATTTCTTCCAGATAATTTCTTGTTTGTTTATTCGCTCCAAAGCTAAACGCAATCGACCTTCCTCCAGTTGATGTTCATAGGTTTCCCGAAAGGCTTGTTGGTACAATAAGTTGTCGGCCTCGTAATCCCGAAATACATCGAACAACAGTTGGCTACTGCTCTGCAAGTGTTTTGTTTTTACCATTTTATTGGGATACCCTTGAAACACCAACCCGCTTATTACCGCAATATCCCTGAATTTTCTTCTAGCTAATTCGGTTGCGTTGATACTTTTTTGCAAATCACTGAATAAATAATCGGTACTAAATAAATTGTTGTCTATTATCTGTTGTACATCCAAAGGTTGGTCGCACAGCAATTCGAAACCATAATCATTATACGCTAATGAAAATGTAATGGGACTTAGTAAACTAATGCGATAGGCAAGTAGGCCACTCATAGCTTCGTGGACAAAACGACCTTCGAACGGATAAAAAATGGTGTGATAGCCTTCACGCGTTTTAAAACTCTCTATTAAGAACTCATTTTCTCTGGGGATGATACTTTCTAACTCTTGACGCTCAAATAAATGTCGTAGTGCTTTTAACTCGGGTGTGTTTCGTTTATGGTCGGCCTCGCTTTGTAATTCTTCTCTCAAAATCTCGCTCATTTGGGATGAAAGCGTCATTCGCCCACCCATAAAACTGACTACTTTATTGGTTTTCTTTTTTGAGCGTCTTACTTGAGCCACCATATTCCGAAGCCGGACCAACTCTAATGTTCTTCCAGCAAAAACAAATGTATCACCAGGTTTCATTTTTCCTATAAAAAATTCTTCAATTGTGCCTATAAATCCGCCACTTACGTACTTTACCATTAGCATGCTATCGCTTACAATGGTACCAATGGAAAGGCGGTGCATCATAGCTACCCTTCGGCTTTCTACTTTAAACAGTCCTTGTGGTGTTACTTCCACGCGTTTATACTCATCATAACTCTGAAGGCTTTGGCTTCCAATTGTTATAAAGTTTAAGCACCATTGCCATTGTTCTTCCGTAATGCCCTGAAAACAAAAAGTGTTTTTTACTTCTTTGAATATTTCAGCAGGAATAAATCCATTGCTTACAGCCAAAGTAACCAGGTATTGTATGAGTACATCGAAACTTAATAGATATGGAATGCGATCTTCAATCACACGTTCTTTAACCGCTTTTTTTAATGCCGAAGCCTCAATTAATTCCAAAGCGTGAGTGGGTAAAAAATATATAACCGAAGCTTCGCCTGGACGATGATTACTGCGACCGGCGCGCTGTAAAAACTTAGCCACTCCTTTAGGGCCTCCTATTTGTATGATCGTTTCTACTGGGGCAAAATCTACACCCAAATCTAAACTAGAAGTTGCTACTACAGCAGTAAGCGACTCATTTCTAATGGCTTGCTCTACCCACAAACGAGTATCTTTTGCGATGCTTCCGTGATGCATCGCAATTTCCCCAGCGAATTCGGGATGTTTTTCCAATAGTTTTTGAAACCAAATTTCGCACTGTCCACGGGTATTTGTAAAAATTATAGTGGTTTTACTGTTTTTAATGATAGGTACGATGTCCTCTAACAAATGAAGTCCTAAATGCCCACGCCAAGGAAAGGTTTCCATCTTTTTCGGGATGATGGATTTAACCGTGATTTTTTTCTTTTTAGAGTCCTTGATTAACACGGAGTTTTTAACTGCATTTTCATCAACTCCTAACAATACTTGCTGTGCTTGTTCTAAGTTGCCAATGGTAGCCGAAACACCCCATATACGGAGTTTTGGACAGACCGTTTTAAGCCTTGACAAGGCGAGTTCCACTTGCACGCCTCTTTTACTTCCTAGTAATTCGTGCCATTCATCTATTACTATTGCCGTTAACGTTTTGAAAGTTTTATCATACCCTTTGCTGGCCAATAAAAGCATCAAGCTTTCGGGGGTTGTAATGAGTAAATCGGGCATAGCGCGTTTTTGCTTGGCGCGCTCGCTTTGGGAGGTGTCACCTGTTCGGATTCCTATCGTTAAATCAGTTTCCAAATCATCGGCAAAACGTTGAGCTGCCTGTTGAATTTCAACTGAAAGGGCCCGCAAAGGGGTAATCCAAATGGCTTTGATGCCTTTCTTTTTTTTGGTTTTATAATCGGGGTTGTCCTTAATGTACTCTAGCACGATTGGAGCCCAAAGTGCATACGTTTTTCCGCTGCCAGTTGGGGCATTTAATAAGCCGTGTTTGCCTTGTAAAAAAGCATTCCAGGTTTTTTTCTGAAAGGGGAAAGGTTTCCAGTTTTTTTCCTGAAACCATGTTTCAGCGATTGCTATTAGGTCTTTTTTTTTCACTTCGGAATCAAGGCTTTAAGGTCATCAAGGGTGTTGGCTTCTTCAATAGGCTTGTCTTTACGCCAACGTAAAATTCGCGGAAAACGGGTTGCAACTCCGCTTTTGTGGCGCTTACTTTCAGCAATACCTTCAAAAGCAATTTCGAAAACGTGATGTGGGGTTACGCTCCGTACCGGTCCAAACCGTTCTAAGGTATTTCTTTTAATCCACGCGTCTACTTTTTTAAATTCAGCATCGGTAAGGCCCGAATAGGCTTTTGCGAAGGTTACTAGTTCGTCTCCGTCCCAAAGGCCAAAGGTATAGTCCGTATACAGATTTGCCCTTCGCCCATGACCACGCATAGCGTAGGTTAACACACCATCTATGGTAAAGGGATCGGTTTTCCACTTCCACCAATCACCCTTTTTTCTGCCAACTAGATACGGGGATTCTTTCTTTTTAATCATTAATCCTTCGCTGTGTTTTTCACGCGACAGCTCTCGCTCGTTAGCAGCTTCTTTCCAACTTGAAAACGCCATGGTTTCGCTTAGGTATAAGCCAAGAGAATTGCAATTGCAATCGTTTATTAGTTTGTCCAATATTTTCCTTCTTTCAGAAAATGGTTTTTGCCGAATGTCATTGCCTTTCCATTCTAATAAATCGTAAGCTATTAGAATAACAGGTGTTTTTTTTAAAAGTGCTTTGGTAATGTTTTTTCGACCTATACGCGTTTGAAGATCTTTAAAGTTTCCGATAACATCATTTCCGAAGGGAAGAATTTCACCGTCTAAAACGGTTCCATTAGGAATTTCTTTCAAAAATTTTTGAAATTCCGGGAATTTATCAGTCACCAATTCTTCGCCTCGAGACCAAGTAAAAACTTCGTCGTTGCGAATGATAACTTGAGCTCGAATACCGTCCCATTTATGTTCGAAGCTCCATTGAGAAATAGGTTCTAATTCTTTCTGAAAATCATCCTCCACTGCATATGCCAAATAAAAAGGATAGGGTTTACTTAGATAATCTTCTTCATTTTCTTCCAAAACCAATTTTTGAAACGTGGTACTGTCTGGTGTCCAATTGCCCATTAGTTTGTAGGCGAGTATGTCTTCGTCAATATTAGTTGCTTTGGAGAGTGCACGTGTCATTAGCTTCTGACTCACACCTATACGAAAACTGCCGGTAATTATTTTATTAAATACAAACCGCTCGTAATAATCTAGTTTCATCCAGTTGGTGTGTAAATATTCTTTTTTTTCTGCTTCAGGAAGCGTCCGTAGCGCTTGTATTTCAGAAATATAAGCCGCTAACGATTTATCACTTGAAGATTCAGTGGTAGGGAGGATAAGCGCTATGGTTTCGGCTAGGTCGCCCACAATATGATAACTTTCTTCAAAGAGCCACAAGGGTATGTTGCTTATTTCGGTAGCCCATTGCCGTAATAAAGTTGTGTTTACAGGTCTTTTAGGTCTTCTGTGTGATAAAATTGCGATTGCCCATAATTTATCGTTATCAGCTGCTGTTTGAAAATATTCAGTTAGGGCAGCGACTTTCAAATTGGTTTTGTTTGTGCTGTCAATGGTTTTTATGAGTTGGGCAAATTTTTTCATAACCACCCCGCCTTTGGCACCCCTCCTTGAAAAAAGGAGGGGAACATTGTTTTTAAACTTTTAATTGCGCTATTTAACTGATGCATTGTCTAATTTTTGTTCTGTTTCCGAAGAATCTTCTTCATACTGCGTTTCTTCTGTGCGGGCATCATAGCCTAATTCTTCTCGTAAATACCTAGAAAAAATATCTGTGTATCCGTGGGTGGCAATTACCTTTTCGCAGTTAGTTGCTTTTATTGTTTCTATAAGTCCATTCCAATCTGCGTGGTCACTTAATACAAAACCTTTGTCGATAGCTCGTCGGCGTCTCGCTCCTCTAAACGTCATCCAACCACTTGCTGAGGCAGTAACAAAAGGCACCATTTTCCGTATCCAAGTTCCACCGTGCGCACTAGGCGGAGCTAAGACGATATTGCCTTTTATATCTTCCTTTTTAGTGTCGCGTGTTATTCGTTCTGTATTTGGGAAATCATAAATTGGGCGTAATATTTCGGTCATGTTTTCAATGGCACCGTGGGTGTAAATTTTTCCAATTGAAGTATCAAGATGTTTGAGTAATCGTTGTGCTTTCCCCAAACTATATCCAAATAAAACCGAAGTTTTCCCTTCTTCCTTATTGGTATTCCACCAAGAATTTATATCTGAAAACACTTCTTTTTGGGGTACCCACTTAAAGGCGGGCAGTCCAAAAGTGCATTCCGTAATGAAGGTATGACAAGAAACCGGCTCAAAAGGCTCGGCAATTCCATCGTTTTCGGTTTTAAAATCACCGGTAAAAACCCAAACTTCGCCTTTATACTCAACCCTTACTTGAGAAGAAGCAACAATGTGTCCAGCGGGATGTAAGGAAAAGGTAACTCCATTGATGATAAAGGTTTCATTCCATTCTTTTGCCGTAACAGTTATATCGCCCAAGCGGTGTTTTATAATAGGAACATTATTGGTATGCGTAATATACTGCTTATGGCCCCACCGACTGTGATCGGCGTGACCATGGGTGATAATGCATTTATCAACTGGACGCCAAGCATCGATGTATACATCGGCTTGTTTACAATAAATACCTTTTTTGTTGAAAACAAGTAGGGGTTGCTTCATATTACAATTTCATAGCCTTCTAAAAATAAGCTTTTGACTTGTGTTTTTTTCAGAATTAAGAAAAGTTTAAAACAAAAAGCACTTAGTTTGCTGAACTTGATTTGTAAATATTTTATATTTGTAACTTAATATTATACTACTATGTCATTTACAGACCTTTTTGAAAGCGGACACCATTCCAGAAATTTGAGTCATTTTGCATCCATTGCAAACATGGCTGCTATTAATGGCGAATTGAACCCTGAAGAAGAAAAATTATTGAAGCGTTTTGCTCGGAAATTGGATATAGATGAAGATGAATATAAAACAGTCATCAAAGATCCTTCAAAATTTCCAATTAACCCACCAAATAGTTCTGAAAGGCGTTTGGAGCGCATGCACGACCTTTTTGAAATGATTTTTGCCGATCACAAAATTGACGATCAAGAACGCTTTTTAATTGAACGTTACGCAATTGGGTTAGGGTATACCGAAGAATTAGCTGCAAAACTAATTAAACGTTCCATTGAAATTTATGATGGAGGGTTAAACCTTGAAGATTACCGTTATTTGTTGAACAGAGATAAATAACAAAAATTTATAGAAATATATTAGAACACTCGAGGCTTATAAAATGGCTTTGGGTGTTTTTTTATTCCCAATAAGTAATCAAATCATCAATTTCAAAAATATCACCAGCTTTATAAAAATTGTCCCAATACAATTTTCCATCTAGTTCAACGAAAACTTTGTAATATCCAGGTTGTAAACTTTCTAAATTTATAGACAAACTACTCGAACTTTGATTGAGTAATTTCAATGTTGCATTTGAGTCAATTTGATTTTCTGTATATAAACTTGAACTTAATATTTCATTAAAATCTGTCTCTTGATAAATTTTTTTAGCATTTGCAGGTGTCACCCAAATATTGGATATGGTATTTTTAAGGTTATTTGTCTGTAACGTTAGTACTCCTATCGGAGGATTAGGAAAAGCAGTAAATGTATCGTTTTTATAAATATTAGGATTTCCTAATGGAGTACCATTTCCATTTTCAGAATTTCTTATGTTAATACCAGTAACTAAATTAATATCTGTTTCACTAAAATTGTTTTCAGTGTTTGTTTTATTGTCATCATTACTACAACTTACAAGGATAATGAAAGCTAATAATATTGTTATATTTTTCATTGAATTGTATTCTATAAAGTATATTTAATTATTTAGCATTCCTCATAAACTCTTCTGCCTTTTCCATCATATTAACGCTTCCGCAGAAAAAAGGAACCCGTTGATGTAATTCGGTAGGTTGAATATCTAAAATACGCGTATAGCCATCACTGGCTTTTCCGCCAGCTTGTTCGGTTAAATAGGCCATAGGATTGCATTCGTATAATAACCGAAGCTTTCCATCTGGATTTTTAGAGGTGTTTGGGTAAATGTAAATCCCGCCTTTAATTAAGTTTCTATGGAAGTCTGAAACCATAGAACCTATATATCTAGCTGTGTAAGGGCGGTCTCCTTCTTCTTTTTGGCAGTATTTAATATAATCTTTTACGCCTTGAGGGAAATGGATATAATTTCCTTCGTTTACGGAATAAATGTTGCCATCTTTCGGAAATTTCATATTTGGGTGCGATAAATAATAGGTCCCAATGGCTGGGTTTAGTGTAAAACCATTAACTCCGTGTCCCGTTGTATAAACAATCATGGTTGAGGTTCCGTATACAATGTAACCAGCAGCTACTTGTCTGTTTCCGGGTTGTAGAAAATCGTCAATCGTAACGGGAGCGCCTGATGGAGTTACACGTCTATAAATGGAAAAAATTGTCCCCACCGAAACATTTACATCAATATTTGAGGAGCCATCCAATGGGTCGATTAAGACCACATATTTGTTGTCATTTTTTTCATTCCGCCCTTTAATGGTAATAAAATCATCTTCTTCTTCACTGGCAATACCACAAACAATTTCTCTGTTGGTTAAGGTGTTTATAAAAGCTTCGTTGGCATACACATCCAGTTTTTGTTGGTCTTCACCTTGTATGTTTTGGTCGCCTGCCGTACCGAGAATATCGACTAAACCAGCCTTGTTTACTTCGTGATTCACCACTTTTGCCGCTAAGCGAATGGAATTAATTAACCGCGATAATTCGCCCGAAGAATATTTAAATTCCTCTTGATTTTCAATTATAAATTCGCCTAACGTTTTGTTTTTGTTTGCCATTTTTATCTTAATAGATGGATTTTAGTCGCAAATATCGATATTTTTGTCCAAAGCGTATTTTAATTAAACCGAAAATAAGATGGATTTCAACATTCGTAAAAGCACTAAAGAAGACATGCCCGCTGTATTATATTTGATAAAGGAGCTGGCAGATTATGAAAAAATGGAACATGAAGTAGAAATAACTTCAGAAGACTTGATAAAAGAAGGCTTTGGAAAAGACCCATTGTTCGATTGTTTTATTGCAGAAAAAGCAGATGGAGAGGTTGTTGGAATGGCTTTAATATATTTTCGGTTTTCTACATGGAAAGGGAAAACACTTCATCTAGAAGATTTGATGGTGAAAAAAGAATACCGTGGTGAAGGCTTGGGGATTGCGCTTTATTCCGAAGTAATAAAATTTGGAGCATCGCACGGTGTAAAACGAATAGAATGGATTGTCCTCGACTGGAATAAAAACGCTATTAAGTTTTATGAAGACACAGGGGCATCACTACAAAAACAGTGGTACACGGTACAAATGGACGAAGAAGGGATTAAAAAATTTGTTGAGAATTTATAGATGAAAATATTTAAGTTTGGAGGGGCTTCGATTAAAGATGCCCAAGGAGTTAAAAATGTAACAACCGTACTTAAAAAAACCGGAGAGAAAGATTTGGTTGTCGTTATTTCGGCAATGGGAAAAATGACCAATGCGCTTGAAGAAGTTGTAACGGCACATTTAGCAAAAAGTGACACGTTAAAAGACCATCTTTTAACAGTTGAAACGTATCACTATGATATTTTAAAGGAATTGTTCCCAAATAAGAAACACGCTATTTATAAAGCTGTTTCAGGGCTTCTTGATCAATTAAAAGGTTTTTTAACTTCTTCAAAATCAAAAAACCATGCGTTTGTTTATGATCAAATAGTAAGCTACGGTGAGTTAATTTCTACAACAATAGTTTCTACGTATCTATCCGAAGAAAATATTAAAAACACTTGGTTGGATGTTCGGGGTTGCATTAAAACAGATGACAATTACCGGGATGCAAAAGTAGATTGGGAGGTAACCCAAAAACGAATAATCGATAAAGTACATCCGACAGGAATTACTGTTACCCAAGGTTTTTTGGGAGCTGAACACGAAAACAACTTTACCACCACACTTGGTCGTGAAGGAAGTGATTATACTGCGGCTATTTTTGCATATTGTTTAAATGGCGAATCGGTTACCATCTGGAAAGATGTTCCGGGGGTGTTAAATGCCGATCCTAGATATTTCAGTAAAACGCAATTGCTGAACAAAATATCGTACCGAGAAGCGATTGAGCTGGCTTTTTACGGTGCTTCGGTAATTCACCCAAAAACATTGCAGCCTTTACAACGAAAAGAGATACCGTTGTACGTAAAATCATTTTACAATCCAGAAGATGAGGGGACTTGCGTAGGCAAAGGCGTGACTTTAGACCCAAAAACATCTTGTTTTATTTTAAAGAAAAACCAAGTACTTATTTCACTTTCTTCTTTAGATTTTAGTTTTATGATGGAAGACAACATTGGCGATGTTTTTAAGTGGTTGCATGAGTATAAAATGAAAGTAGAATTAATTCAAAATTCTGCCATTAGCTTTTCGGTGTGTGTTGACAATAAGTATGATAAACTGGATGAATTACTAGTGAAACTTCGCGAAAAGTTCAAAGTTAAATGGAACGAAGGGGTTACATTATACACAATTAGGCATTCGGTTCCTTCAGAAATAAAAGCGTTGACCAGAGATAGAAATGTATTACTGAAACAGGAAAGCCGAGACACGGTTCAGATTATTGTAAAAAACTAGTTGAATTGCTTTCACTATATTTGTGTAAGGTATTAACAGTACCAGATTCAAAATTAAAAACTCTATGGGATTAGTTAATGCTAAAGAAGTGGCCAAAGCCATCAATGTTGATAACCTTGGCTTTTTGGGAACCTTCATGGGCTGGTCCTTGATGAAGGTGTTAAACATTTCTACCCTTAATAAAATCTATGACCGCAATAAGCATTTAAGCGATCTGGAGTTCATAAACGCTTTATTGGGTGAATTTGAAATAAATTTTGAAATCCCTGAAGAAGATCTACGTCGCATACCTAAAACAGGGCCTTTTATTACTATATCCAATCACCCTTTAGGTGGGATTGACGGAATATTATTGCTGAAATTATTATTGGAATACCGCCCCGACTTTAAAATTATTGCCAACTTTTTATTACATAGAATTGAACCGTTAAAACCTTACGTTATGCCCGTAAATCCTTTTGAAGATAGAAAGGATGTAAAATCGAGCGTAATGGGTTTTAAAAATGCATTGACGCACTTGCGGGAAGAACACCCATTGGGGATTTTCCCAGCTGGGGAAGTTTCCACCTACAGGGATGGTAAATTGGTAGTTGACAAACCTTGGGAGCCAGCAGCCATGAAGTTGATTAAAAAAGCTGAAGTTCCAGTCGTTCCTATTTATTTTCATGCAAAGAATAGTAAGTTGTTTTATCGTATGGCGAAGCTGAACGACACGCTGCGGACGGCTAAATTACCTTCGGAATTGTTGACCCAGAAAGAAAGGGTGATAAAAGTGCGAATTGGAAATGCCATTTCGGTTAAAGATCAAGGAGAGCACGAATCGTTAGAAGATTTCACTAATTTCCTTAGACGAAAAACGTACGTATTGGCCAATCCTTTTCAGAAAAAAAAGTTATTGGATACCATTCCAAAATCATTAAAAATTCCAAAATTACCTAAAAAAATTGCAGGTCCTATCCCGTTAGAGGCTATGGAGCCTGAAATAGAATTACTTCGCAAGAATGATAAGCGATTACTTATCAGTAAAAACTATGAGGTTTTTTTAGCACAGGCCGAAACCATACCCAATATACTTCGCGAAATAGGAAGGTTGCGCGAAATTACTTTTAGGGAAGTAGGAGAAGGCACCAATAATGCCGTGGATCTTGATGATTTTGATGCCTATTATCATCATATGTTTTTGTGGGACAATGATGCAAAAAAATTAGCCGGTGCCTACCGTATGGGACTTGGGGAACAAATTTTTGAGCAATTTGGTATCGACGGCTTCTATTTACAAGATTTGTTTAGGTTCGATCAAGAATTATATCCCATGATGAGTAAAAGCATCGAAATGGGACGTGCTTTTATCATTAAAGAATACCAATTGAGGCCTATGCCGCTTTTTCTGCTATGGAAAGGAATTGTGCATACCACACTTCGGTTCCCAAATCACCGTTATTTAATAGGTGGGGTAAGTATTAGTAATAAGTTTTCCGATTTCAGTAAAAGTTTGATGATTGAGTTTATGAAGTCGAATTATTACGATCCGTATGTGGCACAATACATTAAACCCAAAAAGGAATATAAGGTAACGTTGAAAGATGCCGATAAAGATTTCATTTTTGACGAAAGTGAAGCCGATCTTAACAAATTTGATAAAATAATCGATGAGGTAGAGCCAGGCGATTTGCGACTTCCCGTTTTGATAAAAAAATACATTAAACAAAACGCCAAAGTAGTGGCTTTTAATGTAGATCCGCTCTTTAACAATGCAGTGGATGGCTTAATGTACATTCGTATTGCCGATTTACCTGAAAGCACGGTAAAACCTGTTATGGAGGAGTTTCAGGAAGAACTGGAGAAAAAATATGCCAATGGAGGCAAAAAGGGAGGAGAGTAATTTAATCTATACTTAAACTACTGTATTTTGCTTTGATTAACATAAAAACTCCATAGGCAATTAAGCCTGTGGCGATAACCCCCATAACAATAGGCCCAAATTCATTTTGTAGAAAACCGAAAGCCTGTGTTTTATCGACCTTTTCACCAGAAGCCGAAAAAGCAGCCCTAAACATTAAAAAAGCCATAATTCCTACAACAATACCTCTTGCAGTAAACCCTATTTTTGCGGCAGGGATAATTATTTTTTTCGCTTTTTTACTTAGCCCTGCTTCGTCTACTTCTTTCCTAAAATTTCCAGAGTAGGCTTGATAAAATTCGTAAATTGATTTTCCCAATAAAGCCAAGCCTATTATAATTGCGATAATTTTTGAATCTAACATTTTCATAAGAAAAGAATTTTCCCCACCTCCTGAACTGCTTCCTAGTACCTGCTTAATTGCTGAAAATGCTAAAAGTGCATAAAAGACGCCACTTATAAAGTAACTGATTCTTTTAACAATTGCTTTAAAATCGGTTCCTGTATCCTTTGGATCTGCAAAGGCTTGATACCATCGCCAAAAAACATAACCAATAAGTCCCACTGCGGTGATAATGAGTAATACTTTCCCGAACATCTGTTGTGAGATAAAATCCAATGCATTGCTACTACCTGATTTTTCTCCACCAAGCCCAAAAGCCCCAAAAGCAGTTAAACCGCCAATTAAAAAATAGACCCATCCTTTTGTGGCAACACCGAAACGGGCAAAATTTTGTTTCTTGTTTCCCATTTGTTTTTTTATGTAATGTACTTATAAAAAGCAGGATTTGGAGTGTGATTTAGGAAAAAAATTAACGATATTCTGGGTTTTCAAAATTCCATCGAGTGCCGTCATCCCAATCACTACGTGAGTTTCCGTAAGCAGGATAGCCACCTTGCTCTTTTAGCATTTTAGCTAAATGTAAAAGGTTATAGGTCATAAAAGTTGTGTTGCGGTTGGTAAAACTGTTTTTTTTAGCCCCGCTTTCTTCATCCATATAACTGGGGCCTGGCCCTGCCTCACCAATCCAACCACAATCCGCTTGTGGTGGAATGCTATATCCAACGTGTTGTAAGGAATACAAAATATTCATGGAGCAATGTTTTATCCCATCTTCATTTCCCGTAATAATACATCCGCCCACTTTTCCGTAGAAATAATATTGTCCTTTCTCGTTTTGCTTGCCGCTCATGGCATATAAACGTTCAATGAGTTTGGTGGCTTCAGAAGATTTTTCGCCTAACCAAATGGGGGTGCCAATAATTAAAATATCGGCCGTATCTACTTTTTTCCAAAGTTCTGGCCACGCATCTTTTTTGGCGCCGTGTTCCGTCATATCAAAATATACACCGGGAGCTACTTCATAATCTACAAAACGAATAATTTCTACTGAAACGCCTTCTGCTTTCATAATTTTTGCCGAAACGTCTATCAAGCCACGGGTGTGACTCATTCTGGGAGACTGTTTTAACGTGCAATTAATGTAAAGAACTTTAAGATTACTGAAATCTGGTTTTTTTGAAGCCATAAGAGTAGTTTTAGTTATCGATATATCGCTAATAAAAAGCGATGCCTTTAACGGGTGAAAAAAATCCCCAAAGTTATAGTTTGGGGATTGGCATAGACGTTTAATGCAAAATTTTTATGTTAATTTAAAACCAAGGTTTTTCTCCTTCTTGATACATATTGTAAAACTCTTCGTCACTTTTGGTAAGGTAAATTATACCTTCAATAAGCCCTACGATTCCCGTAGCCATTAATATAAAAAAACCTACACCTAAACAAGATGTAGCATAGCCTATAAGTGAAGCGACTAAAAGAATGATTCCTTCTTTATTATAGCCTAAAATAAATTTATGTATTCCCAGGGAGCCTAAAACAATGGCCAAAATTCCTGCGATTAATTTTTTATTGTCCCCGCTGTTGGTGGCTTGATTCCACCCTTCTTTAAACTCATTGGCTGTGTTTTTGGCTTCGTTTTCAATGTTTTCAGCTGTATCATCCATACGCTTTTTGGTGCTGTCGTATTCTTCGTTTTTGTTTTCTTCCATGATTACGGTTGGTTATTAAGGTATTAGTAAAAGTAAAAGTATGAAAAATTTATTATAAAAAGGCACTGTCTATAGGTTCCCAAAGTTCTATTTTGTTTCCTTCGGGATCGAGAATCCATCCAAACTTTCCGTACTCATATTCTTCTATTTCGCCTACAACGGTTACTCCTTCCTCCTTGAGCACTTTTAGTAATTCGACTAAATTTTCAACCCGAAAATTCATCATAAATTCTTTTTCACTGGGTTTGAAATATTCGGTCTTTTCGTCAAACGGGCTCCATTGTGTAGAACATTTGTTGCCCTCTTCGTCTTTCCACCAAAAGGTACAACCGTAATCATCGGTGTTTAGTCCTAAATGTTCATTATACCAATTTTTTACAGCTTTTGGGTCTTTCGTTTTAAAGAAAAATCCGCCTAGACCTGTGACTCTTTTTTTCATTGTTTTATTTTTTAAATTCTTCAAGTATTTTTTCGACAATAGTTTCGGCTAACTTTATTTTGCTCTCTACTGTCCAGCCTGCTACATGGGGGCTTACGAGTACATTTTCCATCTGTAATAATTGTTGAAGCGGTTTGGGCATTTCTTTTTCAGAAAAAAGTGACTCGAACGATAGTTTTTCATACTCTAGCACATCTAAGCCAGCACCTAAAATTTTTCCGTTTTGTAAAGCCGAAACCAAATCTGCGGTTACGACACTTTTGCCTCTTGCGGTATTGACAAACCAAAATGGTTTGCTGAAACTGTCAATAAAATCGGTATTGATCATTCTATCGGTTAAAGGCGTCCAAGGGGTGTGAAGACTTAAAACATCTGCCATTTCTTGTAGTGTCTTAAGTGAAACTTGGGTGGCGTGTTTATCGCCAACATCATCCTTAATATCGTAACACAGCACAGTACAATCAAACCCTTGTAATTTTTTAGCGAATGCTTTGCCCATATTTCCGTAGCCAATAAGACCTACGGTTTTCCCGTCAAGTTCCACACCTCGGTTTGCTTCACGGTTCCATTGGCCATTTTTTACTTCAGTATTTGCTTTATTTAGCTTGTTAAATAGGGAAAGCAACATGCCTAAAGCATGTTCGCCCACTGCATTGCGATTGCCTTCTGGTGCAGCGATTAAATGAATGTTCTTTTTTTTGGCATATTCGGTATCGATACTTTCCAATCCGGCACCTACGCGAGCGATGAATTTCAGCTTTTTGGCGGCTTCGATAAATTGTTTGTCAATTTTAAAACGACTTCGAATAACAATACCATCGTAGTTGTTAATAGTTTTTTCAATTTCTTCTTTTGAAGAAGTGTAATCTTCCTCATTTTTAAAACCGGCCTCTGTAAGCCGTTCGAGCAAAAGTGGGTGGTTGTTATCTAAGTGAAGAACTTTCATGTTTTAGATTTTTGGATAGTGAGAAACTGTTTTCTCATCAATTACATTCCCAGTGTGGTTTGTGGATAGTTTTTCGAATAACAGCACGTGTACTTCTTCACCATTTTGCGTTTTTGGGCAATGCTCCACGCCTTTAGGGACAACAATTAATTCGCCTTCCTTTATAATCTCAACCTTGTTCCGAAAATGCATTTCGAGGGTTCCTTTTTGAACAAAAAACAATTCGTCTTCCTCTTCGTGTTTATGCCACACAAATTCGTCTTTAAGTTTCGCAAGAAGCACTTGCATATCATCCACAACAGCTATTTGATGCGGATGCCAGTGTTTGCTGAATGATGTAAATTTTTTCTGAAGGTTTACTGTCTTCAATTTGTTTCAGTTTATAGAAACAAATTACGAATTTCTTCGGGAATGCGTGTAGGTTTTTGGGTTTTAAGTTCAACAAAACACCAAAGCGTTTTTGCAGTGACCATTACCTTTTCATCTTTTTTTCTGAAAATTCTGTAGTGTCTTTCACTTTTTACGCCTTCGGCAGAAGTTACCCACGTTTCAATTTGTAGTTCTTCCCCTTCAAAAGCAGGGTTTTTGTATTCAATAAAATGGTTGAGAACCACCCAGAAATATTGTGAATGTAGATTTTTTGGAGCTTTTGAAAACCAATGTTTTTCGGCAATGTCAATACACCATTCTAAATAGGTGATGTTATTTACGTGCCCATTTACATCTATGGCAGATGTTGGCACCTTGAAGGTATTTGAAAAGACGGTACTCAAAACCCTAATATGATTTTTGAAATGTAGAAGAATAGGAAAATTCCGAAGATATCATTGCTTGTTGTAATAAATGGTCCGGTTGCAATGGCTGGATCAATTCCGCGTTTATCTAAAATAATAGGTACAAACGTGCCAATAAGTGCGGCAACAATAATGACCGATAACATAGAAATTGCAATAGTGATACTCACTAAGTTATCCTGTGAAACGACAAAACCGAATAAAATAACCAATATGCCTAAAGCCGTACCGTTAATAAGAGCAAGTCCTACTTCTTTCACTAACCGGTTAAAAAGACTTCCTTTTACATTGTCATTTGCTAAACCTTGAACAATAATCGCACTGGACTGAACGCCTACATTTCCTGCCATTGCTGCAATTAAAGGGGTGAAAAAGAATAAAATAGGGAATTTTTCTAAAGCTTCTTCAAAGCCTTGCATAATATACACACTCCCCAATCCGCCAAACAATCCCAATATTAACCAAGGCAAACGGGCGCGTGTAATTTTTAAAATGCTATCATCGGCCTCAACATCTTCTGATATACCAGCGGCCATTTGATAATCACGCTCGGCTTCTTCTTTAATAAAATCTACAATATCGTCGATAGTGATACGCCCTACCAGAACCCCGTTTTCATCAACTACAGGAATGGCCTCAAGGTCGTATTTTTGCATAATACGGGCAACTTCTTCGTTTTCTGTGTGTACAGTTACATAATCTACCTTTGGGATAAATACATCGCTTATGTGTGCTTTGTCCCCGGCGGTCAATAAGTCTTTTAGTGATAGCCTACCTGTTAACTTACCTTCTTTATTAATTACGTAAATGGAATGAACCCGGGTAACATTTTTGGCTTGCCGGCGCATCTCACGTACACATCCAGCCACGGTCCAAGTTTCTTTAACGCGAACGAGCTCTTTGGCCATAAGGGCTCCCGCTGTGTCTTCGTCGTATTTTAAAAGTTCAACAATATCGGCTACGTGCTCAGAATCTTCAATCTCACCGATTACTTGTTTTTGGACATCTTCATCCAATTCTCCCATCACATCCACCGCATCATCGGTGTCCATTTCTTCAAGCTCGGCTGCAATTTCTTTTGGGGAAAGACGGTCTAATATTTTTTCACGAATATCTTCATCTAGTTCGATCAAGGCTTCGGAAGTGATATCGCTTGCTAATAATTTTATAAGGTAAGTAGCTTCATCTGAGTTTAACTCCTCTAAAATTTCAGCGATATCGGCAAAGTGAAACTCGTGCAACAACTCGCGCAGCGCACTACCATCTTTGTTGGCAATGAGCTGTTCAACTTGCTCTAAAAATTCATTCGTGAGTTGAAACTGCATCGTTTTCTATCTTTTGTGTAAGCGAAATAAATTGAGATACCGAAAGTTGCTCCGGACGCTTGCCAAATATACTATCTTCTTTCAGTTTATCGGAAAGATTAAAGGTTTTTAAACTGTTTCTTAACGTTTTTCTACGTTGCTGAAACCCGGTTTTTACAACTTTATAAAACAGTTTTTCATTGCAGGGAAGTGAAAAATCTTTTTTTCGCCTTAACCGAAGCACGCCACTATCTACTTTTGGAGGTGGATTAAAAACACCAGGTTTTACGGTAAAGAGGTATTCTGCATCGTAGAAAGCTTGGGTGAGTACCGATAGGATTCCGTAGGTTTTACTTCCCTCTTTTTCGCAAATTCGCTGTGCGACTTCCTTTTGAAACATACCAGTAAATTCGGGAATCTGAGCTCTGTTTTCCAACGCTTTGAAAACTATTTGTGTTGAAATATTGTACGGGAAATTACCAGTGATGGCAAAAGGTTCTTCTCCAAACAAATCGCTTAATTCTGTTTTTAAAAAATCGGCTTCTAAAATTTGAAGATTATCTTCGGGGTAGTTTTCAATTAAATAAGTTATAGAATCGGTATCAAGGTCTAAGGCAATTAATTCAATATCCTTTTTAATTAGATATTTAGTAAGCACACCCATACCTGGGCCAATTTCCAAAACATTTTTATAACCCTGCAGGGTAAGCGTATTGCTTATTTTTTCGGCAATATTTTCATCGTGTAAAAAATGTTGACCTAGATGTTTTTTAGCTCGTACTGGTTTGCTCATAATAATGTAATTCTAAATATATAGGTATTGATTAATAATTTAGATTTTTTGTTTAAAATCTAAATAGTACTCTCTTCAGAAAAAAGCATATGTATTCAGGTTTTTGCGTAGTTAAACGAATAAATGAAACATTTAGTCAAAACTACGTAAGAATATTCCTCAATTCATTTTTTTACTTTTATCTTGACCTTTCAAAAATCAACCGATGTGCCTTTTCTTATTGAGGAGTGAGACTGAAGCACAACGTACAAAGCCCATTAACCTATTTTGGTTTTTTGGGCTTTTTTTATTGTTCATTAATAACTTCTAGTTCGGTTCTAAATGCAACGAATTTACCTTCAAAAGGTTTACTTTGTTCGCGAAGTGTTTCGGCGTCTTCTTCGTAGTATTTTTTAAGCATTTCCTTGCTTTCGGTACGGTATTGAACAGAATAGGTAATGCCACCCATTTCTTCTTCAATCTGTACACGTGTCATTAATGCTTTTTTAAACTTTCCGGTATCTAACATCGCCGGAATGTGTTTGGTTTTCATCCAGTCTAACCATTCGTCGTGGATGCTGTTGTCTATGTTTATGGTTACGTTATAGATGTACATTCTATTTGCATTTAGTATTATAAAATTGAGCTATTTCTTTTACATTTTTCATTTTGAACCCATCTTCTCTATTTTTAATCTTATCAACTAAAATTGGACAGTCTTCAAAATAGTTTGCTGCTTTTTTTCTAAATTTTGCGGCTGGTGCATTTGTAACTAATTGTGTAATATAAGGCTCTCCATCTCTAATAAAATAATATTCAGTAAAACTATATGTGCCATACCCGCCACTTACAGATGAAGTGTTTTTATAGATGTTAACCTTTCCCCTTTCAACAAGTTGAACTTTAAAGTATTGATCATGTATTGTTTTCATCGAATATATTACAAATGTGCTTTTTTTGTTTTTACCAATAATTTTATGAATATCCTTTAAATAAATTTTTCTAGGTTTCTCTTTTTTAGTTTTTCTAATTTTCACAAAATTTCTTTTGAATTTACCATCTCCTTCTACTATGGTACAATCCCTAAGGTGAAGCTTCATGTGAGTTTGGCCAAATATTTGAAAAGTCAGAAATAAGAAGAAAGAAAGGTAAAGTAGTTTCATTATATTCTTAGAATAAGGTTAACTTGAAATCAATTAATAGCATCGCCACGTAAAGCTCTAAACCGTTTTCTGGCCTCTACAAAGTAAATGCTGTCTGCAAAGTTATAGATTATTTGCTCGTAGAGGTCTTTTGCTTTTTCAGGTTGCGCTAGTTTATCTTCATATAGCTTTGCCAATTTAAAATAGGCATCGTCTGCGACTATTTCGTCCGGGTATAATTCTATTAGTTTGTTGTAACTAGCTTCAGCTTTTTCCAATTGTTTAGTTTTTTCAAACAGTGCTGCTTGCTTTAATAAAGCTTCGTCTTCAATTTTTTCGCCTTTGTGGTTGGTGAGAATATCATCCAACTTTGCAATCGCTTCTTTATCTTTATTCTGAAGTGCCAGTAAATCGGCCCGTGCAAACTTTTTTAAAGCAGTTTGGGTAGAATCTTCCAGTGAGTTATCACGAATCATCAAACTGAGTTCCATCGCATCGTTGGCTATGAGTTGGGAGGCAGATTTCCGTAAAACGTCCAACTGTATTTGTGCCCATTCAAAATCGCCTTTATAGTAACTGGTTTTAGCTACCTTAAATCTCGCTTCTTGTGCCAAGACATCGTTCTTTACTTTTTTCTGAATTTGGGAATAGTAGATCAATGCTTCGTTGAATTTTTCATCGAATACTAGAATGTCTGCTAATTCCATTTTTACGCGAGCTTCTTGAAAGGAAGTTAACCGATCTTTTAAAAGAGTTTTTAAGTTTGAAATAGCATCTTCCTTTTTTTCCGCATTAAAAGCCAAAAAATGATTGTAATCAATTTGAAGGGCATAGGTTTGGGCCCCCTTGCCGAATTCTGCAAAAATGGTTTCAAACTTTTCTTCAATTTCTGGGTAGTCTTTTTTTGTAGCGGTCTTTAGTGCAATCTTCATTAAATATTGATGTCCTTGCAGTTTGGTTTCGGGCGTATAGGAGTTTTCAATTATAAAATTTACAATATCGGTAGCGTTTTCATAATCTTCTTCAGCAATGGTGACAAGTACTAGGTTCGCTATGCCACTTAAATCTTCGCCGGTTCTTTTATAAATGGCCTTTTCTTGGGTAAATGCTTTTTTAAATTCTTTTTGCTGAATAAATAACCAACTAAGCAAATCGTTGTATAGAATATCAGGGTTGCTTTGCAGCCGTTTCAATAAAACTTTTCTAAGTATGGTATTTGCTTCGGTCGTTGGATCTTCTTTTATAAAACTGCTAAAGTTTCGCTTTGCACTTGATTTGAATGATGGATTTTTTTCAATAAGGTCAACATAGCTAGAGAACATTTTTTCAAGCTTTCCTTGTTCACCGTAAATTTGAGCCAATTGTATGTTATAATCTTTGTTGGCATCATTTTTCATTGCTTTTTCGTACGTTGTAATCGCGTAGTCCAGTAAGCTGTATTTTGAAAAAGCCCTTCCCACAGTATAGGAATAATTAGGGTTTTCTAAGGTATAACCAATTGCTTTATCATAATTAAGGGCAGCCAGGCTATCTTTTTGTTGCAGCGAATAATTATAGCCCAATTCTACATATAATTGCGGATTTACCAACCGATTGTTCAGTTTTTCCTGAAGCAGTTTTTCTGAAGCAGTAAAGTTTTCCAACTGTTGGTTTACTTCAACTAAGGCAATGAAAAAGTCAAACCTATTTGGGTTTCTATCATATAGCTTATCATAAATTGCCAGCGCTTTTTCATATTCACCTTGCTCAAAATAATTTTTAGCTAACGCTTCATTTTGAGCGTAAACCGAAGTTGTCGTAATAATTATAAGTAAAATGAATACTAAAATGCGCATGGGTTAAAGATACTGAAATGATATGGTACTACCATTGCAAAAATAACGCCAGTTAATTACAGCACAAACTCAATAATCTTAGAATATTTACTTCTTTTATACTATTGTAATATCTGTACCTTTGGCTACAAACTTATTTTAATATGAATATTTCAGTAGAATTAACACTCACACCCATTCAAGATGATTACGAACCAGCTATCATTAATTTTATAAAAAGTCTTCGAAATTCTGGGCTTACAGTTAAAGAAAATCCCTTGAGCACACAAGTTTATGGCGAATATGATGCTGTTATGCAATTGCTGAACAAAGAAATGAAAACAGCACTTGAAGCCGTAGAAAGAGGATTGTTGTACATAAAAATAGTAAAATCTGATAGAAGCGATTATGAGCCCCATTTTTGAGTTCTTATTCGGGCAGTACGAAGGGTATGCCACCCATCAAATAATACTTGAAGTTACTGCGGTTTTGTTTGGATTGGCTTCATCGTTGTTTTCTATGAAAAACAGCATTTGGGTATACCCTACAGGCATTATAAGTACGTCTATTTTTGTGTATTTGTTATGGCAATGGGGTTTGTTGGGCGATTTAATTATAAACGCCTACTATTTTATAATGAGCGTATACGGTTGGTATATTTGGACCCGAAAAGTAACGCCTACTCGTTATACACCCATTACAAAAGCTACCAAAAAGGAACACTATATTTCCATTGGTATTTTTGGCGGAACCTTACTATTTATCTACGCAGTGTATGAATTTTTTGAAAAATGGACCAGTTGGACGGCCTATGTAGATACCATAACAACAGCCTTCTTTTTTGTGGGTATGTGGTTTTTGGCCAAACGGAAAATTGAAAACTGGCTCTATTTGTTAGTAGGAAACATTATAAGTGTTCCACTGTATTTTTATAAAGGGTACACCATTAGCAGTATGCTCTATATTATTTTTGTATTTATATCAATCGCTGGCTATTTCGCATGGAAAAAACGCTTAAACAATCCACAAGAAACGGGAATCATTGCATAAAGGTTGTGCTCTATGGCCCCGAATCTACTGGAAAAACTACTTTGGCCAAGCAATTGGCAGCTCATTACAATACGAAATGGGTCCCCGAATATATGCGGGAATATCTGGAAAAAAAGTGGGAAAATGAACAAAAACCTATTGCCCGAAATGATTTAATTCCTATTGCAAAGGGACAAATAGCTTCAGAAAATAAAGCGTTGGAAGAAGCCAATGACCTTCTTTTTTGTGACACGAATTTATTGGAAATAAAAGTATATTCAGAATACTATTACAACGGATATTGCCCACCGGAAATTAAAACAGCTACTGAAGAAAACCAGTACCATCATTATTTTCTAACCTATATTGATGTGCCGTGGGAAGCAGATAAATTGAGGGACCGACCCCACGATAGATTGAAAATGTTTACTATTTTTGAGGCAGAACTTCGCAAAAAGCAACTTCCGTATACTATTTTAAAAGGTTCTATAGAACAACGAATGAAAACTGCCATAAAAATTATTGAAAAATTGCGCAACGACTAATTATGTTAAACCAAAAGGATGTACAACAAATAAAGGAAAGCGGTCTAACCGTAGAAAGTGTTGCAAAACAATTAGAAACTTTTGTAAGAGGGATTCCTTATGCAAAAATAGTAACAACAGCATCTATTGGTAATGGTATTGAGCAAATTTCAGAAGAAAATCAGCAAAAACTTATAAACTTTTTTGAAAGTGAAAAGCAGCAATTGGAGTTGGTTAAATTTGTTCCCGCTTCTGGTGCTGCGACCCGAATGTTTAAGTTTCTGCATCAGTTTTTGGAAGATTATGACCCCAATGAACAAACGTTAAACAAATACCTTAAAAAAAGAAATCATAAAGAATTAGAAACTTTTTTAAATAATTTAAAAGATTTTGCATTTGTAAACGAAGTACGGAAAAAAATTCGGGAACTATACCTCGATTATAAAACCAATAAAAAAGGCAAACGAGCTCATTACTTTGTTAAAGCAATGCTCAAACCAGAGGGCTTAGGTTTTAGAAACATGCCAAAAGGGTTAATACCATTTCATAAATATAAAAAATACTACACCACAGCTTTTGAAGAACAATTATACGAAGCGGCTTTTTATGCTTCGGCAAAAGACAATGCGTATTTACACTTCACTTTTTCTGAAGAACATGTCACTAAGTTTAAGGATGAATTTGAAGCTGTAAAAAACCGGTTGACAAAACTTACAAAAATCAACTTTCACATATCATATTCTTTTCAGAAGAAACAAACCGACACCATCGCTGTAACTGAAGAAAATAGACCGTTTCGGGATGAGGAAGGAAATCTTATTTTTCGTCCATCAGGCCATGGAGCTTTGTTGGAGAATTTAAATGAAGTGAATGCCGACATCGTTTTCATAAAAAATATTGACAACGTTATTACAAGGGAACATGTTGAGGAAGTGGCTCATTACAAAAAGGTGTTAGCAGGCAAATTGCTATGGTTACAGCAACGGGTTTTTGAATTTCTTGAAAAACTTTCAAGTGAGAATATTTCAGATGAAGAGGTAAAAGAAATACAATCCTTTTTATGGAACCACCTTAACTGCAAAGAACTTCCCAATACCAAAAAAGGTCTTTACAATAAACTGAATAGGCCTTTGCGGGTATGTGGCGTGGTAAAAAATACCGGTGCCCCAGGAGGCGGTCCTTTTTGGGCTAAGGATAATAATGACGAAATCACCTTACAAATTGTAGAAACGGCTCAAATAGATAAAAATGACGAACATCAAAAAGCAATTTTAAACGAAGCAACTCATTTTAACCCGGTTGATTTGGTTTGTGGTATTCGAAATTTTAAGGGGGAGAAATTTGATTTGAAAAATTTCTGCGATCCAAATACGGGTTTTATTTCTTTGAAATCCCAAAATGGGAAACCATTAAAAGCATTAGAGCTTCCAGGTCTTTGGAATGGAGCTATGGCCAAATGGAACTCGGTTTTTGTGGAAGTCCCTTTACTTACCTTTAACCCAGTAAAAACGGTCAACGATTTATTGCAGCCGGAACACCGTCCCAATAGTTAAAATGAATACCGAAAAACTTATAAAAGAACTTACTTTTAAGGCTATGCGCAGCAGTGGGCCGGGCGGGCAGCACGTTAATAAAACATCCAGTAAAGTTGAGGTTGGGTTTCATATAGACAGTTCGCAAGCACTAAGCAATTCAGAAAAACAACGGTTGCAACAAAAATTACAAAATAAGATATCTACGGAAGGCATTTTAGCTTTACAATGCAGCGAAAGTAGAAGTCAGCATCGAAATAAAGCTATTGTGATACAACGTTTAATCGATTTGCTGAAACAAAACTTAAAACCGGTTAAAAAACGAAAAAAGACAAAAACCCCTAAAAAGGCAATTGAAAAGCGGTTGAAGGCAAAAAAGAATATTGCTTTAAAAAAAGCCAACCGAAAACCTCCCAAAATTGACTAGCAAAACACAGTTTTTGTATACTTTTTACACAAGTGTACCTGCTTTTTATACATTCTGAAAGATTATTCAAATTACCTAAAATTATAAAAAATGCCCATAAATAGTGTATTTACGGTGCTGTTTCCTGAAATAATATCTATTGGCACTACTTTTTCATTATACAAGACAAATAACAAACACACATTAAAACTTGAAAACTATGAAAAAGTTAATTTTTACAGCCGTATTGGCATTAGGGTCTTTAACGGCAATAAACGCACAAGATAAAGCAATCGCTCAAGTATCTACAGATGAAGCAACAGTTAGTGCAGAAGCACCAACAGTTGCAGTGCAAGACTATAAGGAAATAAAAGCAACCGAATTGCCAAAACCAGTATTGGAGGCAGTAGCAATGGAATTTGAAGGAGCTACCGTATCTAAAGCTTACAAAAATGAAAAAGGGGAATACAAAATTGTGCTTGCCACAGCTGACAAAGCAGAACAAACAGTTTATGCTAACAGCAAAGGTGAGTGGATTAAGAAGCAGTAAGCTGCAGTAGTTAGATTCAATACTTCAGGGGATGTCCAACCGGGCATCCCTTTTTTTGTTTTGTTCTCGAATAATATTAAAGTCCATTTAAACATTCTTTGGGTGAATATTACACAAGTGTGTATTTATTTACACACTTTTTTTAATGGAATAAATACTGAATAAAATCTTGTTAGGGCTTCAATAGAAGGGGTTTTCAAAGGTTTGTATTGCAATTCTATTTTAGTGGCACTACTTTTTCACTATATAGATCAGATTTAGAAACGAAACATTAATATAAAATTTAAAACCATGAAAAAGTTATTTTTTGCAACCGCATTAGCAATAGGATCATTAACAGTAGTAAATGCACAAGATGCAGCAATTGCTCAAACATCAACAGATGATGTTACAATGACTCAAACTGTAGATGCGCAAGAAACCGTTGCACAGGATTTTAAAGAAGTAAAAGCTTCTGAAGTACCAAAGCCTATATTAAAGGCAGTAGCGAACGATCACAAAGGTGCTACCGTGTCTAAAGCATATAAAAACGCTAAAGGACAGTATAAATTGGTCTTAGCCACAGCCGATAAAAAAGAGAAAACAGTTTATGCGAACAGCAAAGGTGAGTGGTTGCAAACTAAAAAAAAGATGAGTAAAAACATGAACTAGTTTATTTGAATTAGCTAGATTCAATACTTTTTGGGATGTCCTTCGGGGCATCCCTTTTTTTATGATAACTTTAAAAGTCTGCTTCTGTCATAGACCGTATTTTTGTGAGGATACAAAACGGTTATGACGCACAAAATTTTAATTGTTGAAGATGATATTGCTTTCGGAAAAATGTTGGCCACATTTTTAGAACGGAAAGGATTTACAGTAACATCCTGTAGTAATGGAGCAGAAGGGAAAGAGCGCTTAAAAACAGAACAATTCGATTTATTGATTTCCGATTTAAAATTACCTGACGATAACGGAATGTCACTTTTGGAGCACGTTAAAAAAACGTACCCAAATACCCGCGTAATTTTAATGACGGGATATGCTGAGGTAAACACAGCTGTTGAGGCCATAAAAAAAGGTGCTTTGGATTATATTTCGAAACCTTTTCGTCCTGAAGAGTTACTTATGATCATAGAACAGGCTTCCAAAAATACCGTAAACACTTCTCAAGAAGAGAATAAAGAAGCTACAAAGTCTAATATTGAAACTTCTGAAAGGAGACAAACAAATACGGTAGTTAAAGAAAATAATTTCGTTGCCGGAATAAGTGAGGCTTCTAAAAAATTTAATCAATATTTAGAATTGGTCGGCCCGACCGATATGTGCGTACTTATCCAAGGAGAAAGTGGAACAGGAAAGGAAGTGGCCGCAAATGCAATTCATAACTTCAGTAATAGAAACGGTAAACCCTTTATTGCGGTAGATTGCGGTGCCATTCCCAAAGAAATTGCCTCTAGCGAGTTTTTTGGGCACGTAAAAGGAAGTTTTACCGGTGCTGTAAACGATAAAAAAGGTCATTTTGAAGCAGCGGATACCGGAACTTTATTTTTAGACGAAGTAGGAAACCTTTCTTACGAAAACCAAGTTCAATTGCTTCGTGCCTTACAAGAAAGGAAAATTAAACCGGTAGGGAGCAATACTGAAATACATGTAGATGTACGGATTATTTCAGCAACAAATGAAGATTTAACCAAAGCAGTGGAAGAAGGCAGGTTTAGAGAAGATTTATACCATCGCCTAAATGAGTTTTCCATTCACATTCCCTCGTTGCGGGAACGGAGTGAAGATTTATTTTTGTTCACTGAATTTTTCTTGGAACAAGCCAACCAGTCGCTTAACAAAAATGTAATGGGGCTTTCTAAAGAAGTAGAAACTGCTTTTAAACAATATGCTTGGCCAGGGAACCTAAGGGAGTTAAAAAACATTATTAAACGTTCCGTACTTTTAACACCGGGTGAGAAAATACCATTAGAGGTAATTCCACGAGAAGTAGTTGCGGCAAAGGATACTGCTACAGCAAAAGCGACCGATTTTTCAAAAGAAAGTAATGAAAAACAATTAATTATAAATGCCCTGAAAGAAACAGGCAACAATAAATCGCGTGCCGCCAAACTATTAAATGTAACTCGCAAAACCCTTTACAATAAACTGGAGCAATACAATATTGAGCTTTAATGGTTTTTTTGTAGTTCTGTAATAACGTTAGTTGTTTCTTTTTTTAATTCTTCAAACAAGGAGGACATTTTCCCCTTTTCTTTTTCTGAAATATTTTCGAGCGTTTCGAGAATAGTGACCACCTTTTTAGCATCAATTTGCCGACACATCGTTAGCATTTTATGTGCCGTTTGGTTCACGCCTTCTATATTTTCAGTATCAATTTGAGCTTTTAATTCAGTCATGTCTTTTTTAGTCTCTTTATAAAACACCTGCAAAACATCTTGCAATGCTGCTTCAGTTTCTAAAAAAGATTTTAGTAGCGTAAGGTCATAATGCTCACTTTTTTCACCTGAAATAGTTACCGTTGTTTTTTTAGTAGGCTCTGAAAATTTATTGGGAAAAACTTTGCCTAAAACGAGCAACAAATCGTCCTTTGTAAACGGTTTTTGTAACACTTCGGCAAAACCTTTATCTAAATAAGATTGTCTAGAATGTTGCCTGCTTCCGGTCATTGCTATTATTGGCTGATTACTGTAATTTTTTATATCTCCGCTTTTAAACTGTTGTAAAATTTCAAAACCGCTTGTTGTTGGCATTTGTATATCGGTTAACACAAAATCGTAATTGGAGGTTTTGCTTTGTGTAAAGGAAGAAAACTGTTCATAATCCTGAGCTGCTATGTTTAGTTGTTCAAAAAGTTCAGAAAGCATGGTGCGCATTGCGGGGTCGTCATCAAAAATAACGGCTTGTAAATTGGTAAGGTTGTTTGATGCTTTTTTTAATGGCGCACGGACAGTTCGGGTTGAAATTTTTAAAGGAATCTGTAAAGTAAATGTACTTCCATTGGTAAGGTCACTTTTCACAGAAAGATTTCCGTCAAGCAGTTTAGCTAATTTTTTTGAAATGGCCAACCCAAGTCCGTATCCCCCAAATTTTTTGGACGTATCTGCTTCAGCTTGGGTAAATTCCTTAAAAATAAGTTGTTGTTTTTCTTCTGAAATACCAATTCCAGTATCTACAACGTCTATTCTTAAATTAATCTGATTTTTATTAGCCTTTTCTTGCATGGCTTTAATAATGATACTTCCTTCTTCAGTAAACTTAAAAGCATTGCCTACAAGATTATTTAAAATTTGCTGAATGCGTAAAGGGTCGCTCTCGTAAACGTTGCCTTGTAAAGTTGAATCGATATGCAAAACAAGCGCTACCGGCTTTTCTGAATACATATCTTCATACATTTTTGCTGTTTGTTGCAAAAGATTTTCTAAGGAAAAAGGGACGGATTCCATTTGTAGCTTTCCAGCCTCTAACTTTGAAAAATCAAGTAGGTCATCTACCAATTTCGATACATATTGTGATCCTGCCGTTATTTGATGTATGTAGTGGTTTTGTTTTTCTGAAAGAGGGGTGTTCTCCATTAAACCCGTATACCCAACAATGGTATTTAAAGGGGTTTTTAGATCGTGACTAACGGTAGCGATAAGCTGTTCCCGGATTTTTAAAAGGTCTTCTGCGTATAGTTTTGCTTTTTCAAGCGATTTTTTAAATCGTTCGGCCCTAAAAAAATCACTTAAAATAAAGTAGGTAAACAGTAAAATAATAATAAAACCTACAACAGCGGCACCTTGTAAAATTGTTACGGTCCGGTCTACAGACGCTTCTCGGTTAGCTTTTTCTAGATCATTAAGTTTTATATTTTCAGCTTCAAAATCGGTTATAATACGCCTTAACTGTGAGGATAAGGTGAGGTCGTTTCTTATTAGCTCGTTTTCCTTTTCTTGAAGTGAGCGTCGAGCACGAGAGTTTTCGCGTTTGGCTTCAGCAACAAGATAATGGGATTGCGCCAACATAGAATCTACCATACGGGCTTGTACCTTGGTGGTGTCCACCTCGTTGTTTTGGTTTATTATTTCAATATAGGAGTTCCAAAATGAGCGTTCTTTTGGGGTAAGGGCATCGGGGTTTTCAACAAATGTTTCTAAAGTGAGTTTGCCCATAGAAGTGTCCAGTTTTTTAAACTCATTTAAAATATCATCCAACGAAGTGTCCTTACTGTTGGTGATCTTTAAAATACGTAGCTGGTCTATGTTTTTTTTCTTCTCGGTAAGCAATTCACGAACACTGTCTAATTGCCTTTTTTGATAGTCATCGTTGGTGAGCAATTTTATGTTTTCGATTTTTTCAAACAGGGAATCACTTAAAGAAACATACTTTTTATAATCCTCTTCTTTTTGGGTAAGCAACGCTAAACGTGAAAAGCTGTCGGCCTCATATACTAGATTAATGAGTGATCCTGTTGCGAAAAACTTTTTTTCTTCAGTTTTTTCGGAGGGATTTATAAGATAATTTTTAAATTCAGAATAAATAAAATAACCTACTACTACAGCTAAAGCGCCTAACACTAAGTAGCTTAGGATAATTTTAAAGGTAAACCTGTTCTTGGTTTTTGCCATCTTTCAAAAATACATACAATGTAAAGGACAGTATATTAACGATATGATAAAAAAGTGCGATTACACTTTTACAATCTTAAAGTGTTGTTTACTTTTGCCGCACATCTCAAAGGGGTGCTGAAAAAAGTACGAAGTTGGAAATACGAAGTACGAATTGTAAAACAAACAATCGTATCTCGTCGTTCGTAAATCGTACTTCAAAAAGCTGAGATTATACCCATAGAACCTAGAACAGGTAATGCTGTTTAGGGAGCCGAGCGTTTAGAAAATGTCCGGTGGACATTTTTAGCGAAGGAGTCAGGTGGCGCGGTGGAAAATTGATAAACCGAACGCAGACTCTAAACAAACGCTTGCTTACATAAACCTTTTATTAACCGAGAATAATGGCCCCTTTTATTCGTAATTAAATTTTTACGAATGAAATCGTTATTTATTTCGGCTGCTTTATTAACAACAACCATAGCAGCCATCGCACAAGAAACACAGCAAGATTCAACAAAAGTTGAAAGCTTGGAAGAAGTGTTTATTCAGGCAGTTCGCGTAGATGCAGACTCGCCAATTACCCACTCAAACCTCGATTCAGCTGAAATTGAAACCCGAAACTTAGGGCAAGATGTTCCTTATTTACTCAACTATTTACCATCTGTAGTCACAACCAGTGATGCCGGAGCCGGCGTTGGTTACACCTACATTCGAGTAAGAGGTAGCGATGCCTCTCGAGTGAATGTAACACTTAATGGAATCCCTTATAACGATTCTGAAAGTCAAGGAACATTCTGGGTAAATCTGCCCGATTTTGCTTCTTCAATTCAGAATCTACAATTACAACGTGGCGTTGGGACTTCAAGTAATGGTTCTGGAGCGTTTGGAGCGAGCTTGAATATTTTAACCGATGGAACTTCTGAAGAAGCCTATGGTGAAATTTCAAACTCATTTGGTTCATTCAACACCCGAAAACACAATGTGAAATTTAGCACTGGACTTTTAAAAGACCGCATAGAAATCGCCGGGCGTCTATCCAAAATTGAATCAGATGGATACATTGATAGAGCTAGTTCCGATTTAAAATCCTATTTCTTGCAAGGAGCGTATAAAGACCGAAATACACTTGTAAAAGTATTGACCTTTGGTGGGCAAGAAGAAACCTATCAAGCTTGGAATGGTATCGATGCCGAAACCTTAGAAAACGATAGAACGTTCAATCCTTCGGGGATGTACACCGATGAAGATGGCAACACACGCTTTTATGATAACGAAGTAGATAATTATGCACAAGATCACTATCAAGTGCTTTGGAATCAGCGTTATGATAATAACTGGAGTAGTAACGTTGCCTTAAATTATACCTACGGAAGAGGTTATTTTGAACAATACAAAGAAGATGAAGATTTTGAAACTTATGGTTTTGAGCCAATTGAAATTGGTGGAGAAACCATAAACACAACCGATTTAATACGTCGTCGTTGGTTAGATAATGACTTCTACGCCGTAAATGCCAATATAAACTACAAAGATGATGCGCTTACTATTTCAGCAGGAGCATTTTTTAGCACCTATAAAGGCGATCATTATGGCGAAGTAATTTGGGCACGGTATGCAAGTGATTCTGAAATACGCGATCGATACTATTTTAGCGATGCAACAAAAAATGAATTTACAACCTTTGCAAAAGCTACCTATCGCTTTAATGAACAATGGCAAGTTTTTGGAGACTTACAGGGTCGTTTTTTAAGTTATGAAACGAGTGGAATTTCTTCAGACATTGTACCGCTTAATGTAGATGAAACATATAGCTTTTTCAACCCAAAAGCGGGGGTTTCATTTCAATTGAATGATGCCAATCAGTTTTACGCTTCATACGGAAGAGCGCATCGCGAGCCAACGCGAAACGATTTTGAAGAAGACATCACCACGCCTGAAAAATTGGATGATTTTGAATTAGGGTGGCGTTACGCTTCCGAAGCAGTGCAAGTAAATACAAACTTGTTTTATATGGATTACAAAGATCAGTTGGTGCTTTCAGGTGAGCTTAATGATGTTGGAGCACCTTTACGAACTACTAGTGGTGAAAGTTATCGTGTAGGGCTTGAAGTAGATGCAAATATTACTATTACCAATCAAATAAGCTTGAGGCCAAATGTTGCCTTAAGTTCTAATAAAAACGTAGATTTTGTTACCTCTCAAGACGGCGAATTAGTAAACTTGGGAAACACAAATATTTCATTTTCACCGGAAATTGTTGCCGGAAATATGTTAGAATATCGTCCTGTTAAAAATGTACAAGTAGCATTACTGTCTAAGTTTGTAGGCGAACAATTTATGGGAAATATTGATAGCGAAGTTTCAAAATTAGACAGCTATTTTATCAATAACCTAAATGTAGCGTACCGATGGGAAAATGTACCTTTTGTAAACGAAATTCTGTTTACAGGTTTGGTAAACAACATTTTTAATGTGGAATATGTCTCTAACGGATACTTCTTTACTTTTGATGATGTAAATGACCAAGGTAATATAGTAACCTTTGAAGGTGCAGGATTTTACCCGCAAGCTAAAATTAACTTCTTGTTAGGAGCAACAATCAAGTTTTAATTTTAAAAATGTAAAAACAAAAAGCCCGCTCAAAATTGAGCGGGCTTTTTGTTTTTAGTTAGTGACCCTCACATTGTCACCTACTCGTTCAGCTCGATAACGCTGCATAGGGTATAAACTTGGGTCTGTTATATTTTGCCCCGTTACAATGTTGTATTTATTTGTGTCATTTTCACACGGACAATTTGCTTCAATTCCATCAATTTCCATTCGGGAACAGTCATTAGGTACATGATTGGGGTCACTTAGTTCAAAAGCGTGATAAATAGTATTATTTTCATTATAGATAACAATACCACGAATGCCTTGCTGTGTTATGACCAAAGAACTCCCCGGAAATTTAAGTGGGTTGTATTGCGGAAGGTTCAGGTTGAGGTTTAAACTTACCAAGGGTGACGTTAAAAAAGGGTTGTCGTCCACTTTATCGTCGTCGCTTTTACAAGCAGTTAAAGTAGTAAGTATTAAAAGAAATGCAATTTTTTTCATAGCTAATTTTTTCGTCTGCGAAATTACAATAATTTATATAACAAGTTATTTTTTAGTATATTTGTTAGAACAGATCCCGTCAAACGCATGGGATTTTTTGTGTTTAATAATATAACGCCAACTTAATTTGGCGTTCCATATAAAATAAAGAACAACGTGTTTACTACACAAACGATGAAGTTATGAGTAAAGTATCTTATTACACTGCAGAAGGATTAAAAAAATTGAGGGAAGAGCTAAATCAATTAAAGGATGTGGAGCGTCCAAAAGCTTCACAGGCTATTGCTGAAGCCCGCGATAAAGGGGATTTAAGTGAAAATGCCGAGTACGACGCTGCGAAAGAAGCACAAGGAATGCTAGAAATGCGTATTTCAAAATTAGAAGAAGTTGTTGCAAACGCCCGCGTTATTGATGAGTCGCAATTGGACACTTCAAAAGTATTGATACATTCTAACGTGAAAATAAAAAATAAATCTACCGGAGCAGAAATGCAATATAAACTGGTAGCGCAGAGTGAAGCCGATTTAAAAAGTGGAAAAATCTCTGTAGATTCACCTATAGGTAAAGGGCTTCTGGGAAAAAAAGTTGGCGATACGGCTGAAATAAGCGTGCCCAACGGAACGATGAAGTTTGAAATTCTTGAGATAACAAGGGGGTAACCATGGCAACTATATTTACAAAAATTATTAAAGGCGAAATACCTAGCTACAAAATAGCTGAGGACGATAATTTTATTGCATTCTTAGATGTAAACCCTAATACAAAGGGACATACGTTGTGTGTTCCTAAAGAAGAAGTTGATAAAATTTTCGATTTAGGTGAACATATGTACTTGCAATTGATGCAGTTTTCAAGACGTATAGCTAAAGCACTCGAAGAAACTGTGCCTTGCAAGCGAGTAGGAATGGCTGCTATTGGCCTTGAAGTTCCCCACGTACACGTGCATTTAATTCCTTTAAATGAAATGAGCGACATGGATTTTTCTAAAAAGGTTGAAATGAGCGAAGAGGAGTTTAAGGAATTGGCCGCTGCCATTCATAAAAACCTAGATTAGCGAGCTGTTCCAAAGTAAAAATAGGATTGCTGCAATTACTACAATTCCCAATAAAATAAAGATATAGCCAAAAGATTTTAATTTAAGTAAGGTCGATTTGGGGTGTACTTGTTTTTTATGGTATTGATATACGCGATCAATATCTTCAGTCCAATTAACAGGATAGATAATATTTTTGCACGTATGGCAGTATAGTTTTTCTGCAACTTCTTTTTTAGCTTGCTTATAAAACTTATTTTGTTTTTCTATTTGGGTAAATGTAAATTCCAGTCCCTCTGTATCATAGCATTCTGGGCAGTTGTTGTTTAAACGAGCAGTGTGTAAAATGTGTTCGGTTGTCATCATTAATTTTCTAATCGTAATACAATTTCCATTGTGGTTCCTTTACCGGCAGTGCTGTTTAAAACGTGTATTTTGCCATTATGGTATGTTTCGATAATACGTTTTGCTAATGAGAGGCCAAGTCCCCAGCCTCTTTTTTTGGTAGTATAACCAGGCACGAATACTCTTCTGTAGTTTCGTTTTGAAATACCTTTTCCGGTATCGGTTATTCGTACGTATGCTTTTTTAGAATTTTTTTCGATAGAAATAACAATGGTGCCTTTTCCCTTCATAGCATCAATCCCATTTTTCACTAAATTCTCAATAGTCCATCCAAAAAGTTGTGGGTTAAGCATTACCGGAACTGTTTCGTTAGGCGTGATTAAGTCAAATTCAATTAATTTTGAACTTCTTCTTTTTAAGTAATCAAAAGAGGCTTGGGTTTCGGCAACCAAATCTGTTTTTTCAAGTTTTGGTACTGAGCCAATTTTTGAAAAACGCTCAGTTATAGTTTTAAGACGGTCTACATCTTTTTCAATTTCAGTAACATACTCTTGGTTTACGTTTTCCTCTTTTAAAATTTCGGTCCAACCTACTAATGAAGACAAGGGAGTACCAATTTGATGCGCTGTTTCTTTGGCCATTCCAGCCCATAGCCGGTTCTGTTCGGCAGATTTTGAGGTTTGGTAAAACAAGTAAATCGCTAAAAAAATAAGCAGTATGATAAGGATTAAAACCGCTGGATAATATTTCAACTTGTTGATGAGAGGAGAATTTCCATAATATATAGTCTGGAATAATTCATCTTCATAATAAATTTTAATAGGCTTATATTCTGAAGAAAATTGATCAATTAGTTTTTGTCTCTTTTCGGGTGTGTTTACAAGGTTTTCGGGTATATTACGTTCAATGTAGCTATCGTCATCATAACTATAGCTAATCATAGGGGTTGTGTTGTTGCTCTGTATTACAACATAGGCCGTTTCACTAACCGCATTTTCCGAAGTGCTTAGTTTTTGTAATTCTTCTTGAGCAGCTGCCCAAACCTTCATTTTATTACGCTCATCATCTTTTAATTGATTAAAGAATACTAGCGTGTTCCATAAAATAAGGCTGATAATGAAAATGGAAGCAATAATAAAGAACCAACGGGTAAAAGTTGTTTTGTTAAACATAGAAAAATTTTAAAAAGCAATTTGTGCCTCTTCCGTTGTTTTAATGAGAAGAGGGATTAAATATAAAGCAAATATGTTAATATTATTGTACAATCAAATTTTTACAAAGTTTTAAGTTTGGGTACATTTGTAAACTATGATGAGTATTGACCCACAAGAAATTAGCACAGGAAAACTGCACGGTTACTTAGTTGGAGCCGTTGCGCCACGCCCTATCTGTTTTGCCAGTACGGTAGATACAGACGGAAATGTAAACTTATCTCCTTTTAGTTTTTTCAATGTTTTTGGAGCTAACCCACCAACTATGATTTTTTCACCAGCTAGACGGGTTCGGGATAACACCACCAAACATACTCTTGAAAATGTACTGGAAACCAAGGAAGTCGTAATAAACATTGTAAACCACGCAATGGTGCAACAAATGAGTTTATCTTCTACCGAATATGATAAAGGGGTAAACGAATTTATAAAAGCCGGTTTTACGGAAGTTAAATCAGACATAGTAAAACCACCACGTGTGGCCGAATCGCCTGTTCAGTTTGAATGTAAAGTGAAAGAAGTAGTCGAAACTGGAGAAGAAGGAGGTGCTGGTAACTTAGTTATTTGCGAAGTGGTAAGAATACACGTAAATGAAGAAATTTTAGATGAAAAAGGAGCAATAGATCCAGCAAAAATAGACACCGTAGCACGTATGGGCGGCAACTGGTACAGCCGGGCAAAAGTAGGAATGTTCGAAGTGCCAAAACCAATTAGGACATTGGGGATAGGAATAGACGCGCTGCCAGAACCTATTAGAAACAGTAGTGTTTTAACTGGAAATGACCTTGGAATGCTAGGAAATGTAGAAGAATTACCAACTAATAAACAAATTAAAGAATATATAGAAAACGCTTCAGAAACCGAACAATATTTAATCGCTTCGGGTTCTTCTGAAGAAATTCATACAAGAGCGCAAGAATTGCTTTGCGAAGCACAAATAGACGCAGCTTGGAATTTATTATTGGCGCGTTCTGTTTCAGAAAAAAAATAAAATCACATATTAAAATAGAAAGATGGAAGTACAAGGAAAAATTAAAATGATAGATGATACTAAAACCTACGGAAACAATGGTTTTAGAAAACGTGAGATGGTGGTAACCACCGAAGAGCAATACCCGCAGCACATTTTAATTGAGTTTATACAAGATAAAACCGATTTGTTGGACAAGTTTAACGTTGGGCAAAACGTAAAGGTGAGTATTAATCTTCGTGGTCGTGAATGGACAAACCCACAAGGCGAAACAAAATATTTTAACTCATTAAATGGATGGCGTATTGAGAATGTAGACCAATCGGTTTCGCAAAACATGCCGCCAATGCCGCCAGAAGATGCTTTTGAACCTGCAAACGATTTAAACGAAGAAGATCACGACGATTTGCCGTTCTAATTAAACATAAACAATCAACATGTTAATATTTAAAAGCCCGAAACTCTTTGGTTTCGGGCTTTTTTCTATTTTTGGGTTATATAAATTATAGCTAAATAAAATCTTATTTTGCACCTCCTAACTGAAAAAATATGGTTTCCACCTGTTACCGATGCTGATGAAGATGGCTTGTTGGCTGTTGGTGGGGATCTTTCTTCAGAACGATTGCTATTGGCGTACCAATCAGGAATTTTTCCCTGGTATTCAGAAGGGCAACCCATTTTGTGGTGGAGTCCAAACCCAAGAATGGTCTTGTTTCCGAAGGAATTGAGAGTTTCAAAAAGTTTTAGGAAAACAATTAATTCTGAAAAATTCAGAGTTACATTCAATACTTCTTTTCCTGAAGTGATTAAAAACTGTGCAGCTATAAAACGGGATGGTCAAGCTGGTACTTGGATTACTTCAGAAATGGAAAGAGCGTATATTGGTTTGCATGAAAAAGGCTATGCGTTTTCAGTAGAAGTATGGCAAGAAAATGAATTGACAGGTGGGCTTTACGGAATTGATCTCGCCGATCAGAAAGTGTTTTGTGGTGAAAGTATGTTTACAAAAGTAAGCGATGCTTCTAAAGTAGGACTGTATCATTTAGTAGAGCTCCTAAAGGAAAAAAACTATAAATTAATCGATTGCCAAATATATACAGAACACTTAGAACGTCTAGGGGCCAAAGAAATTTCCAGGGATGAATTTTTACAACACATTAGCTGTTAAAGGTTTATGGATATTTTATTGTTTTGCTTTAAAAAAGTATCTTCGTATCACTAATTCCATACTATGAAAAACAAATACTTCAAGTTTTTATTACTTACTGTTTTTTTCTCTAGCGTTGCATTTTCACAGCAAAAAACACTGCCCAAAGGTTTAACCGAGGCAGAGAAAGAGATAATAGCTGATTATCAGTTTACTTCCAATAAAATAACGCCACCACCCAGCACACCGGTTCGTGCAGCCGCTGAATGGGAAGAGGTTGAATATTTGGTAGTAAGTTGGGACTCTAGTTTCCCGAACATTTTAAGGCAAATTGTAGAGGCAGGAGTAGAAGAGTGCAAGGTTATTATCACCACTACTAACCAAGCTTCTGTTGAATCGTACTTACAATCTGAAGGAGTCGATTTAACTAATGTAATCTTTTTGGATGAACAATTTGATACCATTTGGATTCGTGATTACGGCGGAAATACCATTTACAGTAATGAAGTTGGTGAACGCGCCATTGTAGATTGGATTTACAACCGTCCAAGACCTAACGACGACGTTATACCAACGGCTCATTCCAATTTATTGGGGCTTCCCATTTACACGACAACATCGGGTACTAACGATTTAGTGAATACAGGTGGAAATTATATGAGTGACGGAATGGGAAATGCGTTTGCTTCAAAACTAGTTTTAGATGAAAACGCCCCAGGTAATCCATACGGAGTTTCTGCAAAAACTGAAAGCGAAATCGATGATATCATGTACGAATACATGGGAATTGAAAACTATATTAAAATGGAAACCCTCCCGTATGACGGTATTCACCATATCGATATGCACATGAAGTTATTGGATGAAGAAACCATTTTGGTAAGTGAATACCCTGAAGGCGTTGCCGATGGTCCACAAATTCAACAAAATATAGATTATGTGCTAAACAACTTTCAATCACCTTTTGGTACACCCTATAAAATAAAATGGATTCCTGCACCGCCAAGTCCGTCTGGTGCATACCCTGACACTGGCGGAAGCTACCGTACCTACAGCAACATGATTTTTGTTAATAAAACCGTGATGGTGCCTACGTATCGACCAGAAGTGGATCAGCCAGCTTTGGATTATTTGGAAGAATTATTGCCTGGCTATAACATTGTGCCTATAGATGTTGATAACTCGGGAGAGAACCTAATTTCATTATCTGGAGCAATTCATTGTATTTCGCATACCATTGGAGTGGAGAACCCTTTATGGATTGTTCATAATCCTATAGAGGAAGCCCAAGCGGGAAGTAGTTTAGATATAAATGCGATGATAAAACATAATTCAGGTATTAATACTGCCGATCTTTATTGGAGAGAAGTGGGAGCTACAGATTATACTGAAATTCCAATGACATCAAGCGGCGATGACAATTGGACTACAAGTCTTACCCTTCCTTCAGAAGATATAGATATTGAATATTATATTCATGCAGAGGCAAATTCAGGAAAAACAATAAACAGACCCATTGTAGCGCCAGAAGGATATTGGACAATCGATACCGCAACGCTATCTACTGAAGAGTGGGCAGAGAATAATATTTCAAGCGCATATCCTAATCCAGCCACAGATGAGGTTAATTTTAATTTAAATGCAATAGAAGGCCCCGTGGAATTGTCAGTTTACAATATTTTGGGTCAAAAATTATACAATACTACTATTGCAGATGCTAACGGAACTATCAATTTAAAATTGAATCCGAGTTGGAAAGGTACTTTGTTCGTAACCTTTAATGGGCGCTTTGGGCAAGTAAACAAGAAAGTACTTAAGTTGTAGTAAATAAGCTACTTAGCGTTTTGTAAACTTTAACAAAACAACTGCAATAATTTGCAGTTGTTTTTGTTTTCTTTACAGCCTAATAGAAACAAATATGCATTTCATCGAATATATTTGATTTTTAATCAGTTAATTAGCATATTTGGTTAAAGTAATTTCTTACACCCCAAATTATGAAACGATTTTCCCTCGCTCTGTTTCTGTTGTTGTTTTGTGTTTCATTCACGGTAACAGCACAAAGTAGTTCTACTGAAAAAACCATTGATGTTAATAAAGATGTTGATGTAATTAAAGTGTATGAGCAAGTAGTAAAGGAAGGCTACGGCACTCCTTTTATCTATAAAAAACTTGCCAATGCCCATTACTTTAAAAGTAATTATGGAGCAGCAAAAAAATGGTTTGAAAAGCTTTTTTCAATTGAAAAGCCAACCGATGAAACGCTAAAATATAGATATAAGCAAAGCTTAAAAGCTTTAGATCTATATACTCCCGATAACAAGGATATTACGTATTCAGGTACAAATTAGGTAGATTTCTAGACTTCCTTTCTAATTTCTTCATATCGAAAACATGAAGTAACATGGTCGTTTACCATGCCTGTTGCTTGCATATGTGCGTACACTACGGTAGAACCTACAAATTTGAATCCTCTTTTCTTGAGGTCTTTACTTATGGTGTCACTTAAAGGTGTATTTGCGGGTGCTCCTTTTAATGATTTTAATTCATTCTGAATAGGTTTCCCATCTACAAACCCCCAAATATACTTGCTGAAGCTTCCATATTCTTCTTGTACTTTTATAAAAGCTTGCGCATTGGTCACGGCCGATTTTACCTTCAGTTTATTCCGGATAATACCAGCATCTTCCAATAATGAATCGATTTTTTGCTGACCGTATTTTGCTATTTTTTTATAATCAAACGCATCAAATGCTTTTCTGAAATTTTCTCGCTTCCGTAAAATGGTGATCCAACTTAATCCTGCTTGAAAGGTTTCTAACAATAAAAACTCAAAGAGGGTTTTATCGTCATGCACGGGCACTCCCCATTCCGTATCGTGATAGGCTACATATAGTGGGTCATCTCCACACCAAGCACAGCGTTGTTTTGTCATAACAAGAAATTTTAGGGTAAGGTACTAAGATTTAAAACAAATTAATACTGTCCAGGAAAATTGTAGGTAATGGTTCCTAATTGCCTTTTTTTACTGGCTTTTGTGGTAAAGCGAGCTTGTTTTGCATATTCCATTGCGCTATCAATCAAGCAACCATTTGCAGTAGTAGAAGCACTCTCACTATATGAAGTTTTAATAACTTTCCCTAAAGAATCTACTACAATGTTAATGACCACTTTACCGTTACCTTCACAAGTATAAACCGGGTTGGGTAAGTCTAAGTCGTTTCGGTTTATCAATCGATAACTAATGGTTGTATTCCGGTTGGCAGATTTTTTACCTGAATTTTCTTTTGCTTTACTTGTACTTGTTTTTTTATTTTTTTCTGAAGTTTTTTTCGCTGCACGTAGACCATTTCCATTCGTAGAAGCATTTGAATTTTCAATAGCCGCATCTATTTCGGCCATTTTTTTTTGCATTTCTTCAGAAGTTTCAAATTCTTCTTGGCTCATTTCAGCAAGTAACTTTTCTGCTTCATTGTAAGCTCGGTTGGTTTCTACATCAACCCTTTCAGAAGATATTTTTGCTAATTCCTGTTCTTTGAGAGGTAATTCTTCTAATTCTGCATACTCTATATCATAAACTGGTTCCTCCACTTTTTTTACATTGCCTAGCTTGATGCTATACAGCAATAGAAAAAGTACCCCAAATAGAAGGGAAGTTACGAGTAGGGATCGGTATGAGTAGTTAAGGTTCATTACTTCGGGGAAAAATTACGTAAAATAATGCAAAACCACTTGGTAATTAATAGATTATTAAGATGTAGGGTTTTGTAGAGAATGTTCAAAAGCTTCAATCGTAATAGCATTTTTTACGGAAAAGTCACCGATTTTTGTGCGTCGTAAAGCTGAAAGATGTGCTCCGTTATTCAATGCTTTTCCAAAATCGTTTGCTAATGATCGTATGTAGGTTCCTTTGCTGCAAGCGACTCTAAAATCTACTTCAGGAAGTTCAATTCTAGTAATTTCAAATGCTGAAATATGTACCGTTCGTGTAGGAATGTCAACTTTTTCACCCGCTCGGGCATATTCATATAATCGTTTTCCTTCTTTCTTCAATGCTGAAAAAACTGGTGGTTGCTGTTGAATTTCCCCTGTAAATTGCTCGGTAGCTTTATTAATTTCTTCCGAAGTGATTTCTGAAATATCAAACGTTTGATCAATTTCAGTTTCCAAATCGTAACTAGGCGTTGTAGCTCCTAATGTAAAGGTTCCAGTGTATTCTTTTTCCTGCGCTTGAAAGGTTTCAATTTTCTTGGTGAATTTTCCTGTACAGAGAATAAGCAATCCAGTTGCCAATGGATCTAGCGTTCCGGCGTGGCCTACTTTTATCTTCTTTAAACCAAAGCGTTGTTTAATAAGCCAACGTACTTTGTTAACCACTTGAAAGGAAGTCCAGTTAAGCGGCTTGTCTATTAAAAGTACTTGTCCGTCTTTAAAATCTTGTTCGGTCATTTAGATAAAACTTACGATGATGGCTATCAATCCAACAATTACACAATACACAGAAAAATAGCGAAGTTTGCTCTTTTTTACCAATGAAATCATCCACGTACAGGCAATAAGGCCGCAGATAAAGGCGGCAACAAAGCCTAGTCCAAGTGTTGTAAAATTTGTGCTTTCGGAAGATAGGTCGCCACTCAATACATCTTTAGCGATTTTTCCAAATATTAGCGGTACAACCATTAAGAATGAAAAACGAGCGGCTTTACTTTTGTCATTTCCTAATAAAACGGAAGTAGAAATCGTCGCTCCACTTCGGGAAATACCGGGAAGCATCGCAATAGCTTGCGAAATACCGATAATAAACGAATCTTTAAACGTAACCGGTTTGCCAGTGTTTTTAGCACGGTCGGCCAGCCAAAGTAGTACCGCAGTCACAATGAGCATAGCACCAACAAAAGCGATGCTTCCGCCAAAAAAGGCTTCTAATTGCTCTTCAAATAACAACCCGATGATAACTGCGGGCAGCATTGAAATTCCAATTTTCACAATAAACTGGGTTTCTTCATTCCATTGAAATTTCAGCAAAGCACTTATAATTTCAATTATATCTTTTCTGAAAACAACAATCGTACTCAAGGCTGTTGCAAAGTGTAAAACAACTGTAAATAAAAGGCTTTCTTCGGCTACCATGGTATCGCCAAGAATGGCTTTTCCTAACTCGAGGTGACCACTGGAAGAAACAGGTAAAAATTCGGTAAACCCTTGGATAATACCCAAGAGAATGGCATCCCAACTATTCATGGATTATTTTTTCTTGTGAGGATTCAATAAAATAGCGTACACCTCAATACCAAAACCAATGAGGATTAAAGCAGGTGCTAGACGAATGCGTCGCCAGCTGTAAATTTCAGGATTAAATACATTGGGGTCATCGCTGCCACCACCGGCCATTAGAATAAAACCTAGGGCAATAAAGGCGATACCAATAAGCATAAATTGGTAGTTTTTACGCTCGAATATAAAATATCGTTTTTGGGCTTCTTCTTTTCTTTTCTGTTCTCCCATACTAATAATTGTTTCCTGATTTCGGGTGCAAAGGTACGGTTTAATAATATAATTCGTCGGTGCGTAAATTTAAGAATCGCTGTGTCGCAAAAAAGGTGCTTAACCAACTAATAAAAACGCCTACGAAAAATACGCCTGCAAATAAACCGACCAATAATAGTTTATCTTCCAATAATTGTAATTCGGGGAAGCTTTTGTTGAGGTAATACAACACGAGTCCCATCCCTAACAATGCTAATACGGCGCCAATCATCCCTAAACGCACGCTTTTCCATACAAAAGGCCGTCTAATAAATTGTTTAGTAGCACCTACCATTTGCATGGTTTTTATAGTAAACCGTTTTGCGTAAACTGAAAGACGGATAGAACTGTTAATAAGCAATACCGCAATAAATAAAAAGATCCCGCTTATTACTAACACCCAAAAACTGATTTTTTTCACATTATCATTCAACAAAGCGATGAGCGGTTTGTCATACACCACTTCATCGATAAAATCTTTGGTCATCAGCTCGTCTGTAATTTCTTCCAACTGTGACGGCGAAACATAATCGGCCAATAAATACACGTCAATGCTATTTTGTAGCGGATTATAGCCTAAAAAGTCCATAAAATTCTCGCCAATTGTGGCGCTATGAGCTTCGGCGGCTTGTTCTTTGCTTATGTACTCTGCCGTTTTGGTGTATTCTGCTAAAGCTAAACTTTGCTTTAATTGCGTGATTTCAACTTCTTTGGCGGTATCTTTTAAATAAACAGTTAAGGCAATTTGCTCTTTAAAATGATCGGCAACTTTCTTGGTGTTTAGCACCAACAACCCTAACAATCCCAATAAAAATAAGACAAGAGAGATACTTATTACTACTGAAAAGTAAGAAGAAATCAACCTGCGTTTTTGATATTTTTCAAAAGATGATGCCATAGATAGTGTTCTATTTTGTTTTGTAAAAGTACAATGATTTAAGTAAACGCAATAATATAATTATAGGTATAGACCGCTTTGCTGCTAGAAAAGAGAATATAGAATATAGACAACAAATTTTGTTTACTTTTTTCTTCAGCTACCCGTCTTCGAGCACCTGTCTTTTTATCCAACGTTTAAACTTTTGTCTTTCGTACAATAGCCGTAAATTTGCCACCTATTTTCAAACGGTAGCGATGAGCAAATACGATTTCAATAAAATTGAAGACAAATGGCAGGAATATTGGGCCAAGAACCAAACCTTCCAAGCTAAAAATAATAGCGAAAAAACTAAGTATTACGTACTGGATATGTTTCCGTATCCTTCTGGTGCCGGACTGCACGTTGGGCATCCACTTGGGTATATAGCCAGTGATATTTATGCGCGTTACAAACGCCATAAAGGGTTTAATGTATTGCATCCGCAAGGGTATGATAGTTTTGGGTTGCCGGCAGAACAGTACGCGATTCAGACTGGGCAACATCCTAAAAAAACTACCAAAGAAAACATAACCCGTTACCGTGAGCAATTAGATAAAATCGGTTTTTCATTCGACTGGAGTCGTGAAGTCCGAACTTCGAGTCCGGAATATTACAAATGGACGCAGTGGATTTTCATGCAGCTTTTTGAAAGTTGGTACGATTATGAAGCGGATAAAGCGAAGCCTATTTCAGAATTAGAAGAAATTTTCACTTCCGAAGGAAATACGAAAGTTAATGCAGCCTGTGATAGTGATGTAGAACCTTTTTCTTCCGAAGATTGGAACGCTTTCTCTTCTGAAAAACAACAAGAAATAGTATTACAGTACCGATTAACCTATTTAGCCGAAACCGAAGTAAATTGGTGTCCGCAATTAGGAACGGTGTTAGCGAATGATGAAATTGTCAACGGCGTTTCTGAACGTGGTGGCTATCCAGTTGTTCGTAAAAAAATGAAGCAATGGAGTATGCGCATTACCGCGTATGCACAACGCCTGTTAGATGGATTGGACGGCATCGATTGGCCACAGCCGCTTAAAGATTCGCAAACCAACTGGATTGGTAGAAGTGAAGGAGCGAGTGTGACGTTTGATGTAAAGGATCACGCCGAAACCATTGAAGTCTTCACCACACGTCCCGACACCATTTTTGGCGTTAGCTTTATGACGTTGGCGCCAGAACACGATTTGGTTTCTAAAATCACAACAGATGCCCAAAAAGCGGAAGTAGAGGCCTACATTGAAGCAACTGCAAAACGTAGCGAACGCGAACGTATGGCCGATGTAAAAACCATTTCGGGAGTATTTACTGGAGCGTATGCCGAGCATCCTTTTAGCGGTGAATCCATTCCTATTTGGATTGGCGATTACGTATTGGCAGGCTACGGAACGGGTGCCGTGATGAGCGTTCCCTGTGGCGATCAACGTGATTACGATTTTGCACGTCATTTTGATATCCCAATCCCGAACATATTTGAAGGGATTGATATTTCCGAAGGTGCTTTTTCAGATAAAGACAAAACAGTTATCACCAACAGTGATTTCTTAAACGGATTACAATACAAAGCCGCCACCAATAAAGTAATTGAAGCGCTGGAACAAAAAGGTGCTGGTAAAGGGAAAATTAATTATCGATTGCGCGATGCGGTTTTTAGTCGTCAGCGCTATTGGGGTGAGCCATTTCCGGTGTATTACAAAAACGGATTGCCGCAGTTAATCGACGAAAAATATTTGCCGCTAACCTTACCTGAAGTTTCCGCTTACTTACCTACCGAAGACGGCGAGCCGCCATTAGGTCGTGCCGATGTTTGGGCGTGGGACACAAATCAGTGCGCAGTAGTCAGTAATCAGTTGGTAGACAATGAGACCGTGTTTCCATTGGAATTAAACACCATGCCAGGTTGGGCAGGAAGTAGTTGTTATATGTTCCGGTATATGGATCCAAAAAATGACGATGCTTTAGCCAGCCAAGAAGCGATGGACTATTGGCAAAACGTAGATTTATATGTCGGCGGAAGCGAACACGCCACCGGACACTTATTATACAGCCGTTTTTGGGTGAAATTTTTATACGATCGCGGAGTGTTACCAGTTGAAGAACCGTTTAAAAAGCTGATCAATCAAGGAATGATTTTGGGGGAAAGTGCTTTTGTTGCTAGGTTTTCAAAAAAAATATCTTTTGTTGAAAAAGATAAAATTTCTGAGTCTGTTCTTAAATCTGGATCAGATGCTAAAAGTTGGTTTAATAGTATAAAAAATTCTATTGAAAAAGTAATTGAGTTTGATAAACCCATTTTGCTAAGTCAATCTTATTCTCTTGATTTCAAAAATATTGAATGGTTAAAACCTTATTTAAAGGAAGAGGACTATAAATATTTAAATAAAGAAAAATATGTTGCATATTATTCTGTAGATAATGTCCCTGCTCACGTTGATGATGTAAATATTTCGAATGAACTAGACTTAGAGGCTTTCAAAGATTTTAGACCAGAATTTAAAGAGGCTGAATACATTAAAGAAGAAGATGGGACATTCAAAGTCTCTCGTGAAGTCGAAAAAATGTCCAAATCCAAATACAATGTGGTCAATCCCGATGTTATTTGTGAAGACTACGGCGCCGATACCTTACGTATGTACGAGATGTTCTTGGGGCCTTTAGAACAAGCTAAACCTTGGAATACCGCTGGAATTAGCGGGGTGCACAATTTCTTAAAAAAGTTATGGAAATTATACCACACAGGAGCCGAAGGTAGTTTTAAAGTTACGGATGATTCAGCTTCCAAAGACAGTTTAAAAACGCTGCATAAAACCATTAAAAAAGTAGAAGAAGATATAGAAAACTTCAGTTTTAATACGTCGGTTTCTACCTTTATGATTGCAGTAAATGAATTGACTACTCAAAAATGTACCAGTCGAGACGTGTTGGAGCCATTGGCGGTGTTGATTTCACCGTATGCACCACATATTTCAGAAGAACTGTGGAGCTTGTTAGGACATAAGAAAAGTATTGCTACGGCGCCATTTCCAAAGTTTGAAGAAAAACACTTGGTAGAAAGCAGTAAAGAGTATCCAATTTCTTTTAACGGAAAAATGCGTTTTACGCTAGAGTTGCCGTTAGATATGAGCAAAGATGAAATTGAATCTGCCGTAATGGCACACGAGAAAACAGCGCATTACCTCGAAGGTCGTACGCCTAAAAAGGTAATTGTGGTGCCGGGTAAAATTGTAAATATAGTTGGGTAACAAATTTGCACAGTATTTGCTATATTTAATTTAGAAATTTAGGTTTAACAATAAAAAAATCATAGAAGCTTTCGCAACGATATGAACGCTGAGCGGAGCCGAAGTGTAAAACAATAGAAATGATAGGATATTATATATTAGCAGGAGTCATCTTTTTGGTGAGTATGTACGTAAGCAACAAGCTGAAAAGTAAGTTTAAAAAATACTCAAAAGTACACCTGCAAAACGGAATGAGCGGTAAGGAAATTGCCGAAAAAATGTTAGCAGATAATGGTATTACGGATGTTGATGTAATTTCAACGCCGGGACAATTAACAGACCATTATCACCCAGGAAAAAAGACGGTAAATTTAAGTGAATCAGTTTATATGCAACGTAATGCAGCGGCAGCGGCAGTAGCGGCACACGAATGTGGTCACGCTATTCAGCACGCAAGAGCATATAGCTGGTTAAAATTTAGATCGGCTATTGTGCCAGCGGTAAGTGTAGCGAGTAAACTCTCTAATTTTGTGATTATGGCAGGATTGGTATTATCATTCGCGACGTCTATGACGGGCTTAGGAAACACCCTTTTCTTAGTCGGAATCATTTTATTCGCAGCAACTACTGTTTTTGCTTTTATAACCTTACCGGTGGAATTTGATGCCAGTAAACGGGCTTTAGCGTGGTTAGAAGATGAAAACATGCTTACCCCGCAAGAACACGATGGTGCAGAAGACGCTTTAAAATGGGCAGCCAGAACCTACGTGGTAGCCGCATTAGGATCGTTGGCAACACTATTATACTTTATAAGTATGTTTTTAGGTGGAAGAGATTAATTTCTGAAAAAACTCAAACAATAAAAAAAGCCCGATTCATTTTGAATCGGGCTTTTTCGTTTAATAACCTTGAACGTTATCAGGATTGTATCCTAGATATTTGGTGAAGTTTTCTTTGAAGGTAATTCCGTGCTTTTCCATTTCTTCCAGAATAGGTTCGTACACCTCTTTCTTAATTGGGCGTTGCACGCCTGGTGTTGTAATTTCCTTGTTTAAAATTTTAATGGCAGCCATCGCTACTGGAAGTCCAACGGTTTTTGCCATTGCGGTGTACGTTTGGTCTTCGCCTGTTAACACCATATGGCTGTCTATTTGTTTCTTTTCGCCATTTAGCTCGTACCCAAATTTATGGTACATAATGATCATATCCTTGTCTTCAGGTTGAAGCGTCCATTTATCTTCTAATATTTTCTGAAGTGCTTTAGCAGGCGTAGCATTTTTAATCCCGATTTTTTTATCTGGGTTAAAAATATCAAGCTCTTCCAGTTTCCCCCACATTAAATCATCTTGGTCTATTTTAAGACTGTGACGCATTTTAAGTTCTACGGAATCGGTTGGGGAATACGGTAAAAACAGGTTTACAAAATCACGGTACGATAAGTTCTCAGAATCTGGAATGGTATAGCTATCATCGGTCATACCTAACTGTACAAACATATTCCAAGCTTTACTGAAACCAACACGACGGATGGTTCCGCGGTAAAGCGTAAGTACGTCTTCTAATCCGTATACGCTTCTGTATTTAAGGGAATTTCTGTTTGCAAGTCCTTCAAAACGGCCGTGTCCTTCAATATTTAAAAATTCCGTTCTTCTGAACAATCGGTGATATGGAATATATTTGTAGGTTCCTTCTTGTATAAATTCGGCAGCACCACCTTGTCCGGCAACAACAACATTTCTTGGGTTCCAAGTAAATTTATAATGCCAAAGGTTATCATCACTTTCTGGAGCGACCAATCCGCCGGTAAAGGATTCAAACAACAACATTTTTCCGCCGTTATCACGAATTCGGTCAATCACTTGCATGGCACTCATATGGTCGATACCGGGATCGAGACCAATTTCGTTCATAAAGACAAGCCCTTTGGATTTTACTTTTGCATCAAGCGATTGCATTTCATCACTTACATACGAAGCGGTAACCATATGCTTTCCAAATTCCAAACAGTCTTTTGCCACTTCAATATGAAAACGGGCAGGGAGCATGGAAATAACCAGATCGGCTGCTTCAACAGCTTCCCTACGTTCGGGTTCGTTAAAAATATCGAGCATGATTGCACGTGCATTAGGATGATCTCCTGCCAGTTTTTGAGCATTCTGTATAGAAAGATCTCCAATAGTAAGTGAAAGCTCTTCCGTTTCGCTTTTATCTAATAAATATTTAATTAAACTCGTTGCAGATCGGCCAGCGCCGATTATTAAAATATTTCGCATCGGTAGGTTTTTTCGTATTTTTGAAATTGATTTTTCAGATTGACGAATTTACTAAAATCCATTTGGACAAATGCGAGATTATAATAAAAATATAGTGGTTACTGCATCCATTTTGGCAGCAATCACCATTGCTATTGGTGCATTTGGCGCTCACGGATTAAAACAATTGGTTGATGCCAAATCGGTTGCCACTTTTGAAAACGGCGTGCGCTACCAAATGTATCATTGTTTGGCACTTTTGGTGGTCGGTTTTGCGAAGCCAATTTCAGAAAACACTAAAAAATGGGTGTTTCGGTTTTTTCTCTTCGGAATTATTTTCTTTTCTGGTTCCATTTATTTGTTGGCATTAAAAGAAGTTTTGCCCTTTAATGTTTCTTTCTTAGGGCCTATTACTCCAATTGGGGGCTTGTTTTTCATCGTTGGTTGGCTATGGTTGGCACGAGGGCTTTATTCGTTAAAGTAATTACAATTCCTTTATTAATTTCTCGTTATCTATTTCAGAATTCTTATTTTTGTAACCCACAACAATTTAAAATAAGTGATGGTCGATAAACACCAAACTAAAGGAAAAATCTCATTGGATAATTATGGGATTAAAAATGCAAAAGTTAATTATCAACTCTCTTCAGAAGAACTTCACAACGAAACAATACAAAAAGGTCAAGGTAAAGAAGCATCTAGCGGTGCTCTTGCAGTGAACACTGGTGAGTTTACCGGTCGTTCGCCTAAGGATCGTTTTATTGTTAAAGATGAGGTAACCGAAGACAAAGTATGGTGGGGAGATATTAATATTCCCTTTGATGCTTCAAAATTTGATGCTTTATATGAAAAAGTAACAGATTACCTTTCGGAAAAAGAAATATACGTAAGAGATAGTTACGCCTGTGCCCATGATGATTACCAGTTGAATATTCGTGTTATAAACGAATATCCCTGGTCTAATATGTTTGCGCACAATATGTTTTTACGTCCCACGGAAAAAGAGCTGGAAAGTTTTGACCCAGAATGGCTTATCGTAAACGCACCTGGTTTTATGGCTAATCCCGAAGTGGATGGAACACGCCAGCATAATTTTGCAATATTAAATTTCAGCAAAAAAATTGCCTTAATTGGTGGTACTGGATATACCGGGGAAATTAAAAAAGGTATTTTTTCTGCACTTAATTTTATTCTGCCGGTATTTAAAAACACGTTGCCCATGCACTGTTCTGCCAATGTTGGCGAAGATGGTGAAACAGCAATTTTCTTTGGTCTTTCAGGAACTGGAAAAACAACGCTTTCTGCAGACCCAGAAAGAAGGTTGATAGGTGATGATGAGCATGGTTGGACATCAAACAACGAGGTGTTTAATTTTGAAGGTGGTTGTTACGCAAAAGTGATTGATCTTTCAGCTACAAAAGAACCAGATATTTTTAAGGCAATTAAACCGGGGGCTATTCTTGAAAATGTAGTAATGGATAGTGAAGGGAATGTGGATTTTAAAGATACTTCAATAACACAAAATACCCGGGTAAGTTACCCAATTTACCATATTGACAACATACAGCAACCATCTATAGGTAAGAACCCAAAAAATATTTTCTTCCTTACGGCAGATGCTTTTGGAGTATTGCCTCCCATTTCAAAATTGACACCTGGACAAGCAGCGTATCACTTTATTAGTGGATACACAGCAAAAGTAGCAGGAACTGAAGCTGGAATTGATGAACCATTACCGAGTTTTTCAGCCTGTTTTGGAGCGCCATTTATGCCGTTGCACCCAACAAAGTATGCTGAGATGTTGAGTGCTAAAATGAAAGAGGCTGGAGTAAATGTATGGTTGATAAACACAGGTTGGACAGGTGGTCCTTATGGTACTGGAAGACGCATGAAATTGAAATATACAAGAGCTATGATTACAGCAGCTCTTAATGATCAATTAGAAAATGTTACCTATGAAAAGCATCCTATTTTCGGTTTAAATATGCCCAAAGAATGCCCTAATGTACCAGACGAGGTTTTGAACCCAAGAGAAACTTGGGAAGATAAAACTGCATATGATGCTAAAGCAGAAACATTAGCAAAATCGTTCGAAAAGAATTTTGAGAAATTCGAGTCGTATGCTAATGAAGAAATTCTTTCTGGAGCTCCTATAAAATAAAAAGCATCAGCTTTAATTAAGACTAAAAAAAACGCGCTGTTTAATTACAGCGCGTTTTTTGATGTAGCTTTTTAAGTAAAAAGCCTCTTTACTTTTTGTTTACTTCTTTAATATACTTTTCTAGTGCCATTGTCATAGAAGGAGTTTCAGTTGTAGGGGCTTGAATGTCTACCCGCAAGCCATTATCGGTTACGGCTTTTACAGTTGTGTTTCCAAAAACAGCAATACGTGTATTTTTTTGTTCAAAATCGGGAAAATTTTCCAATAAAGAAACAATCCCACTTGGGCTGAAAAACACTAAAATATCATACGATACGTGGCGCAGATCAGAAAGGTCGCTTACTACAGTTTTGTAAAAAGTAGCTTGTTTCCATTTTACACCTAGCTCGTCTAAGAGTTCAGGGATAACAGGTTTCAGTTTATCTGAAGAAGGAAGTAAAAAACTTTCGTTCTTGTACTTTTTAACAAGGGGCATTAATTCTTGGAAAGTACGTTTACCAACGTAAATTTTTCGCTTTCGGTACACTACATATTTCTGTAGGTAATAAGCCACGGCTTCACTTTGGCAAAAATACTTCATGGAGTCGGGTACTTTAAACCGCATTTCTTCAGCAATTCTGAAAAAATGGTCAACCGCATTCCTGCTCGTTAAAATAATTGCAGTGTATTGGGATAAATCGACTTTCTGTGTTCTAACTTCTTTGCTAGAAACACCTTCAACGTGAATAAAAGGCCTGAAATCTATTTTTACTTTTTGTCTGTCAATAAGATCAAAATAGGGGGAGTTTTCAACCTTAGGTTCAGGTTGTGAAACTAAAATAGTTTTCACTTTCATAAAATGACTTTTTTTAAACTTCTTCTATCTAAACCAACGTTTTATACAAGATAAAATAAGGCGATATTTCAAGTGCGCAAAGATACAAAATAAAATAGAAGAAATTGCTCATTATTAAATTTCTGTTTGTTTTGTAACTGTAAAACAGCGCAATACCGTTAAACACTATGATTATCGCTGCAAATAAAAGAAGAATTGTACCGGTTGGCTCTATAATATAATACAAAAAAAGGTTGATAATAAATATGAAAAGTGCAATTAAGTTGCGATAGCTCAATTTTTGAAACAAATATGAGTTTATAACGGTATCTAATGAAAAGGCAGTGCCAATTATTTTTTCAATACTGAATTTTACACAAACAAAAACAAAATAAGCCGTACATATTTGTACAAATAGATACTTATTGGTTTGTACTGTTTCTGGTTGTAAAACTTGAAAAAACAAAAATATAAATAGCGAAACGGAAAGTATTTGAGCTATAAATAATAAAACATTAAAAAGGTGTACTATTTGCTGGGTCTTACCTTGAACTAAAAAATATTTATCGCTAATGGGGAGTGTTATAAATTGTTGAAACTCTCTTGGGTATAAATGTTTTGCAAGTGTTATAACCAGTAAGCAAATAACCAAGGTGACCGCCACCCAGTCCATGGACTCTATATGTCTTTCAATATACTGCACCTATTGGTTTTTAGCGATAAAGGTACATTAAAATAGACTTGTCAAAAAGCAATTCAATTAGAATTTCCTTCACGTTTGTTTGCTTAAAAAAGGCTACATTTGCCACAAAAAGCAGGCTATGTTGAATGCCCTTGTGGTTATCCCTACATACAATGAAATTGAAAACATAGAGCGGTTGTTGCGCAATGTTTTTTCGTTGGGGATGAACTTTCACTCACTTGTTGTAGATGATAATTCGCCAGACGGGACAGGGCAAGTGGTTGAATCGCTTTTTGAAAAATATCCAGATCAGCTCTTTTTATTGAAAAGAAATGAAAAAGCGGGACTGGGCACAGCATACATAGCTGGGTTTAAATGGGCGTTGGAACGGGATTATGAATACATTTTTGAAATGGATGCCGATTTTTCCCATAATCCAAACGATTTAATACGGTTGCTCAATGCGTGTAGAAAAAATGGAGCAGATGTATCAATCGGTTCCAGATATGTGCAGGGTGTAAATGTGGTAAATTGGCCAATGAGTAGGGTGCTTTTATCATGGACCGCTTCAAAATACGTTCGGTTTATAACCGGAATGAATATTTACGATACTACAGCTGGTTTTGTGTGTTATCGACGTAAAGTACTCGAAAAAATAAACCTGGATAAAATACAGTTTGTGGGGTATGCGTTTCAAATAGAGATGAAATTTAAAGCATACTTAGCAAAATTTAAAATAGAAGAAGTACCGGTAATATTTACCGATAGAACTCGAGGCGAATCAAAAATGGACACAGGGATTATTTCCGAAGCTATTTTTGGAGTGATAAAAATGAAATTTAAGAGCCTTTTTGGCAGTAATGATTTTAACGAAATTTAAATGAACAGCATTTTAATAAAAAACGCAAACATTGTTAATGAAGGAAGCATTTTTCAAGGAGATGTGCTTATTGAGAATGATATAATTGCAGAAGTTTCAAACAGTATTAGCGCAAAAACTTCCGATACGAAGATTATTGATGCAGATGGACAATATTTGTTACCGGGGATGATAGACGATCAAGTTCATTTTAGGGAGCCAGGCTTAACCCATAAAGCCGATATTGAAACCGAGTCTAAAGCGGCTGTTGCTGGAGGCATTACCACCTTTATTGAAATGCCCAACACCATTCCCCAGGCTACGACTATCGAATTGCTGGAGGATAAGTTTTCTATTGCCAAAAAGACTTCTTGGGCCAATTATAGTTTTATGTTTGGTGGCACGAATGATAATTTGGACGAAATCTTAAAAGTTGACCCCACTAAAGTTGCTGGATTGAAACTTTTCCTGGGTTCTTCCACAGGGAATATGCTTGTGGATAATCCTGAAACAATTGAAAATATCTTCAGTAAAACCAAACTGCTGATTTCTACTCATTGTGAAGACGAAGCAACTATCAAGAAAAACCTGGAAGCACATATTAAAGAATACGGTGATGATATCCCTATTGAAAAACATCCTGTTATTAGAAGCGAAGAAGCCTGTTATCTTTCTTCTTCAAAGGCCATAGAACTGGCCAAAAAAACAGGGGCTAGGTTACATGTGTTTCATCTTTCTACTGAAAAGGAAACACATCTTTTCAGTAATAAAAAGCCTCTTTCAGAAAAGAAAATCACTGCCGAAGTGTGTATTCACCACTTGTGGTTCAGCGATGAAGATTATAAAACCAAAGGCACAAAAATTAAATGGAACCCGGCCGTAAAGACCAAAAATGATCGAGAAGGATTATTGAAGGCCTTAAAGGACGATAGAATTGATGTGATTGCAACTGACCATGCTCCACATACTAAAGATGAAAAAAACAATGTGTACACAAAAGCACCATCTGGTGGACCATTGGTACAGCACGCATTGGTAGCTTTGATGGAAATGTATCACAAAGGATTGATTTCTTTGGAAAAAATTGTAGAAAAAACAGCACACAATCCAGCTATTTTATTCCAGATTAAAGATCGTGGTTACATTCGCCGTGGGTATAAAGCAGATTTGGTATTAATGGATTTACAATCGCCATGGACGGTTAACAAAGAAAACATTTTATACAAATGTGGTTGGTCTCCTTTTGAAGGTACTGTCTTTAAATCGCGCGTAACCCATACCTTTGTAAATGGTACATTGGCCTATGAAAATCTCAAATTCCCTAATAGAAGTCGAGGGGAGCGCATAACCTTTAATCGTTAATGAAATACGCATATCTCATACTATTAATTGTTGCTTTTGGGTGTCAAAGTGTACAGAAACCTGAAAAGCCGGAAAATCTTATTCCAAAGGAAAAGATGATCGATATTATGATGGAATCGTACCTTAGTAATGCAGCACGAAGCGTAAATAATAGGAAATTGCGTTCGTATGGTTTAAAACTTGATTCGTTGATCTATGCTAAGTATAACATAGATAGTTTGCAGCTGGCAAAAAGCAACACCTACTATGCAGCCGATTTGGAAACCTACGAATCCATGTTTAAAACTATTGAGGAAAGGTTAATTGCTTTAAAGAAGAAAGCAGACAGTGTTCAGAAACAAAAAGAAAAGAAAAATCAGGACAATAAAACTGAGGAGGAAGAGATAAACGATTCTATAGCCAAAGAGTCAGGACTTGTGCCTTCCGTCCAGGTTTCTCAAGACTCTATTGAGTAATGACCCACTACGCGGTCTAATGTTTCCGAAATAGGTGTAAACGTAAAATTCAACTCTTGTTCAATTTTTAAACTACTGTAGTTAGAAACGGTATACAATGAATTTACGGTAGCTTTTAGCAATTTTCTTCTCGTGCCAAAAAGTACTGAAGCCAACCAATCTACTTTACTAAAAATTATTAAAACCCACTTAGGAATTCGTTTTTTAGGTGGCTTAATATTTAGTTTAGTCGCTATTTTAGTAAGTAGTGTTTTATACTTTATATTCTCACTAATCAATATATAGGAAGTGTTTTTTTCTTCGGAATTCATCCCTTTAATCATTACTTTTACCACATCTTGAACATCAACAACACCCATCTCACCATCGGTGTAAAAAGGGATTCCTTTTGAGGCTGTTTTAATGATAACCCCACTGCCAGAGTTCCAATACCCTTCTCCTAAAATCACGCCTGGTTTAAAAATAACGGTATCGAGGCCTTCTTGTGTGCCGCGCCAAACTTCCATCTCGGCGCCATATTTTGTAATCGCGTACACATTGTTTTTTTCTTCTGGGTTCCAATGGGTTTCTTCAGTAATAGAAGCTCCATTTAAAGAAGAGCCCAATGTAGCAACCGAACTTACATAACAAAGTTTTTTTACCGCGTGAGCCAAACAAAGGTTTACAATATTTGCTGTACCTTCTACATTGGCTTTTTTTAGCTTTTTGTAGTGTTTAGGGTCAAAGCTAATGTAAGCTGCAGCGTGATATACGTGGGTAATGCCTTTAAAAGCATCAGTTAAAGCTGGTATTTCGGTGATATTTGCTTCTTGCCATTCAATTTTATTGAAAAGTATTTCAGCCTCAGCTTCATTTACATAATAGCCAAAAACCTTTTTCACAGCTTGTAAATCGCTTGATTTTCTATGAATGGCACGAACCTGTTTGTTTTCCTTCAGAAGAAAATACAACAAATGCGATCCTACCAATCCTGTGCCTCCGGTAACTAAAATCATGCTGTAAAAATAGTCTTTTTTATAGTATTCTTTTCTGTTAAGGGCATTGGGTATATCTTTGCTGAAATAATAAAATAAAATATTTAAAAAGTGAAAAATTTCGTTGAAGAATTGCAATGGCGCGGTATGGTACACGATGTAATGCCCGATACCGAAGAACACCTAATGGAACAAATGAGGTCTGCTTACATAGGCTTTGATCCTACGGCCGATTCATTACACATTGGGAACTTGGTCCCTATTATGCTATTGTCTTTTTATCAACGCTGTGGACATAAACCGTATGCTTTGGTTGGTGGAGCAACGGGGATGATTGGTGATCCTTCCGGGAAATCGAATGAACGAAACTTGTTGGATGAAGAAACCCTTCAGCACAACCAAAATTGTGTAAAAGAGCAGTTGTCTCAGTTTTTGGATTTTAAATCGGGTGCTGAAAATGATGCTGTAATGGTGAATAATTACGACTGGATGAAAGAGTTTTCATTCTTAGGTTTTATCCGTGATGTGGGAAAACACATAACGGTTAATTATATGATGGCGAAAGATTCGGTAAAAAACCGATTGACCGGCGAAGCTGCCGACGGGATGTCTTTTACCGAATTCACCTACCAATTGGTTCAAGGTTACGATTTTTACCATTTGTATAAAAACCACGATTGTACGCTGCAAATGGGCGGTAGCGACCAATGGGGGAATATAACCACAGGTACCGAAATGATTCGCCGAATAGGTGGAGGAAAAGGATATGCGTTAACCTGCCCGTTAATCACTAAAAGTGACGGAAGTAAATTTGGAAAAAGTGAAGGCGGAAATGTCTGGTTGGATGCAAAACGCACCTCACCGTACAAATTTTACCAATATTGGTTGAATACCAGCGATGAAGATGCTGAAAAGTACATTAAAATATTCACCTTTTTAGATAAAGAAACCATTGAAGCTTTAGTTGCCGAGCATAAGGAAGCGCCTCATGCGAGGTTGCTACAAAAGCGGTTGGCAAAAGAAGTAACTACAACGGTACATAATGAAGAAGAATATGAAAAAGCCGTTCAAGCTTCGGAAATATTATTTGGAAAATCTACTTCGGGAGATTTAAAAAACCTTGATGAACAAACTTTTTTAGATGTGTTTGAAGGCGTGCCACAAGCCGAAATAAACAAAGCTGAACTAGAAAACGGAATGGATATCATTGGTGCGTTGGCTTCAGAAACAAACTTTTTACAATCAAATGGAGAAGCACGCCGGGCGTTGAAGCAAAATTCCATTTCGGTAAATAAAGAAAAGGTACAGGAAGATTATAAAATTACTGCGGATAACTTAATTAATAATCAGTTTGTATTGTTGCAACGCGGAAAGAAAAACTACTTTATTATAAAAGCAGTATAAGTTTTAAGCATAAGAAAGCCCCAATTCCTGAGAAGGAGAGGGGCTTTCCAAATTAACTAACCAACCAATTATGAACTGAGCCCGAAAGCTCAAGACATCTTTGCAATAGGGTAGTCGTCTATCTTTAAAATACTTACAGATAAAATTGTAAATTTAGCATTTAATTAACTTTATGACAGGAAGTTATAGAACCATAAGGTTGCAACCGCGTAAATCGCTATCGTCAAACCTTCCTAATACTTCAAACCTTCCGTTTGAGTAAGTTTTTCCTAAATCTTGTGTTGCTATAAAACTGCACGAATTCACGTTTGCCAAATCGATTACGTTAATGCCTCCGGTTTTTCCGTCGACATAGGTAAAAGGATCTTCGGTATCTCGCGTTAAGATTTTCATCCAAGGCGGACACGTGAAAATCCCTTTCCCAGTTGAATAGGCTTGTGAAAGCAACTCGGTCATTCCGTACTCGCTATGAATTTCAGTAACATCAAACCCTTGTTGAAGTACTGCGTGCAACTCTTCTTTTATCATTTCCTTTCGGCGGCCTTTCATGCCACCGGTTTCCATAACAGTTGTGTTTTTTAGCTGAAATGATTGCGTTTCGATTAAATCCAATAACGCATATGAAACACCTAGCAATAACGTCTTTTTTCCTTCAGCTTCTAAAAATGTAAGCTTCTCAATCAAGGCGTCCATATCGTGTAAATAAAAACCGCTATGTTCATTTTCGCTTTGCTTTATCAATGAATCGACCATATAAATTAAAGAAGACCCTTCCCGCTCCAAATAGGAGGGCAATAAAGCAAGAATAGTATAATCTCTAGGACTTCCATATTGATTTTGAAAAGCTCTGTTGAAACTTTCTTCATACAATTTGGTACTGACTACATAATGTTTACTTGTAATACTTCCGGTGGTTCCGCTACTGGTAAAAATAACTTCTTCATCGTAGCCATCAGCAATAATAGAGTGGCTTTTAAAAAATTGAATAGGAAGAAAGGGTATTTCAGAAATTGTGGTTACAAGCTTCGGGTTAACTTTCAACATATCGCAAAATTGGCGATATATCTTAACGTTTTCATATTGAAAACCAAAAACCTCTAAGGCTACACTTTTAAAGTCTTGCGGTGTTTGTATGTTGAAAATTTTTTCTTGAAGCATGGTTGAAAGAATAACAGTTCAAAAATAAAGAAATAAAAAAAGCTCCTGCCTAAGCAAGAGCTTTAATAATATAAATTTTAAAAAATTACTTTACTATTAATTTCTTAGTGATAGAAGTATTTCCTTGCTTAATTTTTACAATATAAACACCACTTGTAAGTGCAGCAATATTTAAACGCTCACCGGTTAATGTGGTATTGATAATTTGTTTTCCCAATACATCAAAAACAGCAACTTGCTTTTCACCGTTTACTTTTGAAACGATATTTACATAACCATTAGAAGCTGGATTAGGGTACATTGAAAACTGATTTTCTGTATTATTAGAAAGACCAAGTGTGCCGCCTACTTGTACATTGTCAAAGAAAAATTCTTCAGAACTAGCATTAACACGAGCTTCAATAACTAATTGCACTGTTGTATTGGACAATACGGGTGCAGAACCAGTAATCCAAGAACCTTCGATGCCTAGGTCGTTAATATCAGATCCCGTGGTATTAAGAATATCCAATTCAGATCCATTAGTTAAGTCTTTAACGTAAATACGCAGCCTGTCAGAACTAGATTCATTAACTGTTCCGTCCCCTTCGTAACCAGATTCAACTATAAAATAATCTATCGATACTGTCGGGTCTGTTACGCCTGTAAGATCAACTTGGTCAAATTCAAGAATAAAATTACCGTCAGAATCACTAATTTGATAACCTTGATCTCCATCAGGATAGGGATTATCATTTGTTGGCTGAATATCTGTAACTCCTACAAAGTCGCCATCGGTAAGTCCATCACCTGGAGTGTCATAAGGTTCGTAGCGAGCATTAAAGCCTAATTCACCACCAGTTGAAGTATAGTTCACTATAGGTTCATCTGGGTTGTTTATAAGGTCGTGGGCCACGTTAGCATCATCTGTATCTGTGTACTCAATACTGAAAACAGCAGGTTCCTCAAAGCTTGTTCCTGATATTTGTGCAAAAGAAGCAACACTTACTAAAAAGGCAGCCAATATGGTAATTTTTTTCATTGTATTAAAAATTGTTCAATTATCGTATAAATATACATATTTGTTCCTTAGTTCGATATTTCCTTAACAGGTTTGCAAATTGCTTAACATTAAGGTAATATATTTGGTAAATTAGGTGGTTTTATAGGTGGCTATGTTACAATATCGTTAACAATTAAACGAAGAAACAATTCAAAAAAACAATATATGTTATCTTTAACATTTTAAAACGTATAGTTAATATCTATGAAGAAAAAAGACATCAAAATTTTATTGGTAGATGATGAGCCAGATATTTTAGAAATAGTTGGTTATAATTTATCTTCGGAAGGGTATACGGTCATTACTGCCGAAAACGGAAAACAGGCTATAAAGAAGGCAAAAAAAGAGTTGCCGCACTTAGTCATTCTTGATGTTATGATGCCAGAAATGGATGGAATGGAAGCTTGTGAAAAAATGCGTAACATTCCTGAACTTGCCGAAACCATCATAACTTTTTTAACGGCCAGAGGGGAAGATTACTCCCAAGTGGCAGGTTTTGATGCTGGCGCAGATGATTATATTACAAAACCCATTAAGCCTAAAGTACTTGTTAGTAAAGTTAAGGCGTTACTTAGAAGATATAAAGAAACCAAAGAAGAAACGAGTAAAATAAAATTAGGTAACTTAGTAATCAATAGAGAAGAGTATAAAATCATTTTGGGAAAAGAAGAAATGGTATTGCCCAGAAAAGAGTTTGAATTACTCGCATTATTAGCTTCAAAACCAGGAAAAGTGTTTAAACGCGAAGTAATTTTAGATCGCGTTTGGGGTAACGAAGTAGTTGTAGGAGGAAGAACCATCGATGTTCACATTCGGAAACTTCGTGAAAAAATTGGTGATGAAAAATTTAAAACCGTAAAAGGAGTAGGTTATAAATTTGTAATTTAATGGCAAAGGAATTTAAAAGAACATACAAGTTTGCTGCTTATACATCAAGCTTTCTGACATTCTTTTTAACACTCGTGGTGGGTGTTTTTTTTTATGTCACTAAAATTGAAATGTATTGGTTCATACTTTTGTTTGCCATTGTCTGTTTTAGCTTTTCGTTCTTTTTTATTCAGTACAGAGTTGAAAAATTTATCTATCGCAGGGTAAAAAAAATATATGATGATGTAAGGCTACTCGACGCTTCAACTTTTGACAAAAAACAAATTACTACCGACATGGCAACGCTTACACGCGAGGTAGAACGATTTGCCGAAAACAAAAAAATTGAGATTGAAACCTTAAAAGGGAGGGAAAATTACCGAAAAGAATTTATGGGTAACGTATCTCACGAGCTTAAAACGCCACTGTTTACCGTTCAGGGGTACATTTTAACTTTATTGGACGGTGCTATGGAAGATAAGGCTATTCGAAAAAAATACCTACAACGTGCCAACAAAGGAGTAGAACGCCTTATTTATATTGTAAAAGACCTAGATATGATCACCAAACTTGAAGTGGGCGATCTAAACCTAAATAAAGAACGGTTCAATATTATAGAGTTAATACAAGGTGTTTTCGATCTATTTGAAATGAAAGCAGCTAAAAAAAACATTACCCTAACCTTTGATATTGATTACAAAGAAAGCATTTTCGTAGAAGCAGATCGTGAGCGTATACAGCAAGTGTTGACCAACTTAATTGTAAATTCAATTAAATATGGAAAAAAAGAAGGCACTACCGAAGTTAGCATTGAAGACTTAATTAAAAACAAAGTTATTGTGCGCGTGACCGATAATGGCGAAGGAATCCCGAAAGATAAAATTCCACGATTATTTGAGCGGTTTTTCAGAGTAGATAAAAGTGGTTCTCGTAAAGAAGGCGGTAGTGGTTTGGGGCTTTCTATTGTAAAGCATATTCTCGAAGCACACAACGAAAAAATCTATTTGGAAAGTCAACTTGGAGTAGGCTCAGAGTTTTCTTTCACCCTCGAAAAAGCGAAATAACTTTTCAAAATCTGGTTGGCTGTTAAAATCTTTCAACCCTTTATATACCGAAATTTTCTTCAGTTTTTTTTCATCAAACTTATGCTGTTTACAGCTTGGTACAAAACCTGCGTTTTTTAAACGTTTGGCCAAATAAACTTGTTCAAATTGCCCGGGAGTAGGGATGAAAAAAGCTTTCTTTTCCATGGCTGCCAAATCCATAATAGTAGTGTAGCCCGAACGCGAAACCACACAATCGCTTTCATTGATAATCTGTTCAAGTTCCTTGCTTTGTAGAAAGTTTATAATTTTTATAGTTCCTATATGGGTTACCTTTTTTTTATCTTCAACAATACCTTGTACCAGTAAAATCTTTTTTTCTGAATTTTTAAAAACTGAAATCAATTTTTCTTCTAATGCAGTCCGTTGTGGTTCTGGCCCGGACAGTAAGCATAAAACATCATACATTTTAGGTACATTCTTTTTTTGCATTCGGCTTAACAAGCCAATATAAGTAACCGGAAAAGGCGATGATAATAAATCTTTAAAATGGCCTAATTTTCCACTTAAATTTATAGACCCTTCGACATCTGGAACCCAGCAGGCATCAAATTTTTTAATTAGGTTTTGGTGCATTTTGGCGCTTATAAAAGAAGTACAGCCCGAAAGAACATTTAATTGATGGGTAATAATAACCGAAGGAACTTTTTCACTTCGAACACCCCAACGATTATCGCTTATAATTCCGTCGATTTTTTTTTCAGCGACTAATTTCTCAATCACTTTTTTTTCTGAAGCAATTATTTTCTGAATATAGGGAGCTTTCAACAGTAGTTTTAATCTAAAAAAAGCACCTTTTTTAGGGTAGGTTATATTGTAAGAAGGCAATGAAACGTGGGGTAACTCAGGGAATTCCTTCCGAAGCAATAATAAAGCACCTCCATCTGAAGCTAAAAGAACATTATAACCACTCTTAAGCAATGCGCGTATAATAGGAATACAGCGCGTAGCATGCCCCAGCCCCCAATGTAAGGGAGCTACCAAAATCGTTTTTGTACTGTTCACAAAAACAAAGGTACAGAAAGTAGTCTCTTAGTACTATTTCCTTAATTTTACCAAATTATCAACAGTACTAAGAAATAGGTAACAGTGGGCAGTAAAAATAAACTAAGACGATTTAAAGAAAACGAAACGTTTGAAAATGTAATACAACCAACACGGGAAGAAGTATTTTCCAATAGCCTAAACCTAAAAGGAAACTGGAAAAGGAACTTCTTTGAAAACGATAAACCATTGGTTTTAGAGTTAGGCTGCGGCAAAGGCGAATATTCGGTAAACCTAGCCCGAAAATATCCAGACACTAATTTTTTAGGAATAGATATTAAAGGTGCCCGTTTTTGGCGAGGTGCAAAAACAGCTTTAGAAGAAAATCTAACTAATGTAGGTTTTCTTAGAACACAGATTGAATTAATAGACCTTCTTTTTGAAGAAAATGAAGTAGATGAAATCTGGATTACCTTCCCCGATCCACAAATAAAATATAAGCGCACTAAACACCGACTTACCAACGAAGACTTTTTGAATAAATACCGAAAAGTATTAAAACCGGACGGCTTTGTACATTTAAAAACCGATAGTGAATTTATGCACGGGTACACTTTAGGATTGCTTCACGGTCTTGATGAAGAAATTGATTATGCCCACCACGATGTGTATGGCAATAGTCAGGCGCCTAAAGAGGTGACGGGCATTCAAACTTTTTACGAACAGCAGTATCTAGAAGAAAATAAGAAGATAACCTATATAAGGTTTAAATTCAGATAGATAAATTTGCTTATATTCACACCACAAACAGGTTTTATGACTGTACTTGTAAATTTTGCCATTGGCTTTCTAGCAGCTTTTGTTGGGGTTGTTCCTCCTGGTTTGCTGAATATGTATGCGGCAAAAGTAAGCATGAAAGAAGGTCGTAAAAAAGGTATTTTGTTCTCAACCGGTGTTTGTATCACAGTTATGTTACAAACCCTTGTCGCTTTGATTTTCGCCCGCTTTTTAGATCGCCATCCCGAGTATGTTTCCATGCTTCAAAAAGTGGCGCTGGGAATATTTATTTGCATAACCATTTATTTTTTCTTCATCGCAAAAGATACCCGCAGACAGTTACCAGATGATGTTAACAACTCAAAAGTCAACAGATTATTTTCTGGTATGTTATTGGCCTTGGTTAATTTACTGCCCCTCCCATATTGGGTTTACATAAGTATTACTTTTGCAGGTTTTGGTTGGTTTAGCTTCTCTCAACCAGGCTTATGGAGTACTGTAATCGCTTCAGGTTTAGGTACTTTTTCAGTGTTGGCAATTTATGTTTGGTTTTTCAGGCAAAAGGATGACCAAAACAAATTGAATGTCAATATGAATTTTATCATTGGGATAATTACTGCTGTTATTTCAGTTATTACACTTCTAAAAATTATGGAAGAAATATAAATGGCTTCGGAAGGATTTTTTGAAAAAGTATATCAAGTAGTAAAGCAAATACCCTATGGAAGGGTGACAAGTTACGGTGCTATTGCAAAATATTTAGGGGCTGCAGGAAGTGCCCGAATGGTAGGTTGGGCAATGAACGGAAGCGGTAAAGACCCAGACGTGCCAGCTCATCGCGTGGTGAACAGAAAAGGATTGCTCACTGGGAAACACCATTTTCAAGGTACCAACTTAATGCAACAGTTGTTGCAAAATGAGGGTATAGAAGTGATTGACAATCAAATTCAAAATTTTGAAAAATTATTTTGGGACCCTATGAAAGAGCTGTAATTTTTTTGAGTTTTTAATTTCAATTTTTAGCACTTTAAAGTTCGCCTCAGATAACCTCTATTCACCCATAAATCATTTCAATCTAACTACTTTAAAATCCAAACTAATACCGTTATATTTGTACTTTAGAATCAGTCTAAATATTGTGAAAAAGATCTTATGAAGTTTAACAAAAAAGATATACTCAAAGCTTTAGAAACCATCACCGTTGCAGGTGAAGGTAAAAATATGGTAGAAAGCGGTGCTGTAAAAAATGTTGTAACATTTGACGATGAGGTAATTGTGGATGTCACGCTTTCCACGCCCGCACTACACATTAAAAAAAGAGCCGAAGCCGACATTATAAAAACCATTCAAGAAAAGGTTGATAGTAATGCTAAAGTTCAGGTTAATATAAAAGTGGAAGCTCCAACTAAAAAGCAAAACCCCAACTTGATTAAAGGAAAAGCTATTCCAGGAATACAGAATATTGTAGCCGTTGCCTCTGGTAAAGGAGGCGTGGGTAAATCTACTGTAACAGCAAACTTGGCAGTTACACTTTCAAAAATGGGCTTTAAGGTAGGAGTTTTGGATGCTGATATTTACGGGCCATCCATTCCTATTATGTTCGATGTGGCGATGGAAAAACCACTATCGGTAAAAGTGGATGGAAAAAGCAAAATGAAACCTATTGAAAATTATGGTGTTAAAGTATTATCGATTGGTTTTTTCACAAAACCAGATCAAGCTGTAATTTGGAGAGGTCCCATGGCTGCTAAAGCATTAAACCAACTGATTTTCGATGCCGATTGGGGCGAATTAGACTTCTTGTTGGTAGATCTACCTCCCGGAACTGGTGATATTCACTTGAGTATTATGCAATCTCTGCCGTTAACGGGTTCAGTAGTGGTAAGTACACCTCAAAATGTTGCCCTGGCCGATGCCCGCAAAGGAGTTGCTATGTTTCAACAAGAAAACATACAAGTACCGGTATTGGGAATCATAGAAAACATGGCCTATTTTACTCCTGAGGAGTTGCCAGAAAACAAATATTATATCTTCGGAAAAGAAGGGGCCAAGAACCTTGCTGAAGATTTAGATATCCCATTTTTAGGAAATGTGCCATTGGTACAGAGCATTCGAGAATCTGGCGATATAGGTCGTCCAGCGGCTTTACAAACGGCAACCCCAACCGAGGAAGCTTTTGAGCAAGTAACAAAAAATGTGGTGGAGCAAACGGTACGTCGTAACGAAAATCTCCCCCCGACCGAAGCCATTAAAATAACAACAATGGCTGGTTGTAGTGCCGTTAAAAAATAATATGGAAGATCAAGAATTAAAATTAAAAGTAGAAGATGCATTGGAAGAAATACGCCCATTTCTTCAAAGCGATGGAGGGGATATTTCCCTTATCTCAATAGATGATGGTAAAAAAGTGGTTGTTCGTTTGGAAGGTGCTTGCGTAGGCTGTACTGTAAACCAAATGACATTAAAAAGTGGTGTAGAAATGACCATAAAAAAACATGCGCCACAAATTGAACAAGTGGTAAATGTAGAGTAAGCTGACTTTAATCAGTTTTTTAAATCAAAATCAATCCTACTTTTACATTGTTAAAGACGAATTAGATTCATGATAAAAACAGATATATTGATAATCGGTGCAGGTCCTACGGGACTTTTTACCGTTTTCGAGGCCGGATTATTAAAACTAAAATGTCATTTAATAGACGCACTACCGCAACCTGGCGGTCAGTGTGCCGAAATTTATCCTAAAAAACCTATATATGATATTCCAGCATTTCCCGAAGTGTTGGCTGGCGATTTAGTTGATAATTTAATGAAACAAATTGAACCGTTTCAACCCGGTTTCACTTTAGGGGAAAGAGCACAAACTATAGATAAGCAAGATGACGGGAGCTTTATTGTGACAACCAATAAAGGGACAAAACATCATGCGCCAATTGTTGCAATTGCCGGCGGATTGGGAAGTTTTGAACCTCGAAAACCACCTATTACAGGGATTTCAGAATATGAAGATAAAGGGGTGGAATATATTATTCGTGACCCTGAAGTGTATCGAGACAAAAATGTGGTAATTGCCGGTGGAGGTGATTCTGCCTTAGATTGGAGTATCTTCTTAACCGATGTTGCTTCAAGTGTGACCCTTGTGCATCGCCGGAATGAATTCCGTGGAGCACTGGATAGTGTAGAAAAAGTACAGGAACTAAAAAATTTAGGTAAAATAGAATTGATTACCCCTGCTGAAGTAATTGATGTCTATGGAAAAGAAACAGTTGAAGGGGTTTCCATTAAAAGAGGTGCCGATGTGTTTAACAGGCAATGCGATCATTTTATACCGTTATTTGGTTTAGCGCCAAAATTAGGGCCTATAGCAGATTGGGGATTGGAAATTGAAAAAAACGCTATTAAAGTTAACAATTCATTAGATTACCAAACCAATATCCCAGGGATCTACGCTATTGGCGATGTTAATACGTATCCTGGAAAGTTAAAGTTAATCCTCTGTGGCTTCCACGAAGCAACGTTAATGTGTCAAAGTGCATATCAAAAAATATTTCCAGACAAGCGATACGTAATGAAATATACAACCGTAGGCGGCGTAGAAGGATTTGACGGAAGTAAAAAACAAGCACCCAAAGCAGTAGTTAAAGCGATAAACTAAAATACCTATCGCTCTATAGTTCAAAAGGTCTTTTATCCCATGGCTCAAGACATTAAAATTACAATTATCGATCGGGAAGGAGTAGCCCACAAAGTAGATGCCCCAACCGATATGAATATGAACCTAATGGAAATAGTACGTTCGTACGAATTAGCACCAGAAGGGACTATTGGTATTTGCGGCGGCATGGCTATGTGCGCGTCATGCCAATGCTATGTTCAAAGTGATCACGAACTACCAGAAATGAGCTACGATGAAGATTTAATGCTTGCTGAAGCCTTCAACGTAAAGGATAATAGCCGTTTGGGTTGTCAAATACATATCCATCCAGAATTGGACGGTTTGCAAGTAGAATTGGCCCCTGAAAGTTAAGTTATTTCGATTGCCAGTCATTTCGACTGTAAGGAGAAATCGCATCTTGCTTGTCAAGTTCTGCTTTTCAATTACTTCTTTTAATTATTATTTTGGATTAATAGGTTTTGAGATTCCTCGTCGTTCCTCCGTCGGAATGACAACTTCAATTTATTTTAAAATTTCAACCGCATTCACAGACAACAGTTTTACAAACTGGCTATACGCCTCTTTTGAAGGATGTAAACCATCTGAAGCGACCAATGCTTCGTCTTCCAGGCCTTCCCTTGTAATTGGGGTTATATTGATAAAAGCAACATTTTCTTTTTCTGAAATTTTCTTTGCAAAAGCATTGTACCTATCTAATTCTTCTGAAATGTTTGAAGGATCACTTTTCGTCTGTCCAAATGGCGTAAAGGTATAATCCGGTATGGAAACTACAATTACGTTATCTTTGTCGCCGCCGGCAAATTGAATGGCTTTGTTCAATAATTCAGGAAATTCTTTCTCATAAGTTGAAAACGGCATCCCTTGATATTGGTTGTTAACGCCAATTAGTAAAGTTACTAAGTCGTAATCATTTGTCGGCTTTTGTTGGCCGATAGCCTTGAGTAAATCGGTGGTAGTCCAACCAGTTTTAGCAATTATCTTTAAATCACCTTTCTTATTTAAACTTTGGTCGAGCTCTTTTTTTAACTGCTCAGGAAATCTACAGGAGTCACAAACACTTTCCCCAATAGTATAACTATCGCCAAGGGCTAAGTATTTATAATCTGAAGTAGTGCTTTCATTTTGAACTGTCTTTTTTTGCACGGAACAATTCAGAAATAAAAAAAAGCTTGAAAGTATGGTTAATATGGTATATGTTTTTCTCATTTGTAAAAGTTTTAGGCTTCAAAATTAGGTAATTAGATTATTCAGTTATATAATCGATTAGTTTTTGCGGTCCTTCCAAAAGAAGTCGGACTACTTTTAAGGTGCCGTCTTCAGTAGTGGAAATGTTCCATTTTACGAGTGATATTTCCCCGTTTTCTATTTCCAATCCTGTAATACTGCGTGGATGCACGCAACTGCCGTCGTTAAAATAGGCAATATCTCCCGGTTCGGGAAAACGTGGACGGTGCGTATGCCCGGTTATGGTAAAAATGTTATCATTGTCCACAATCCACTTTTTAGTGCGGCGTTCAACTTTTATAAGCTCTTTATAGTTACGAGCAGGACTCGTAGGATCACCAATACCAAAAACCTGTAACGGCCGCCAAAGAGCTCGAACTAGGAATCTATTAAATTTCCAACCGTGGTAATTTAACCAGTCGGCTTGATGGCCGTGCAACATAAAAATTTCCTGACCGGTTTTTTCATGTTCTAAAACGAGGCCTTCGGTAAACGTTATTTCAGGAAAAAGCGGGTCATCTTTTCCGGTAACTTTATTGAAGTAACTGAAAAGATTTTTCTTTACATATTTTTCATTCTTATAGACCATATCATGATTGCCGATTAAGCGGTACGATCTATTTTCTGCATAGAACTTACGAAGCAATTCGAATACATTTTGATGGGCCTCGAAAATAGATTGGAAAGTAAGGTTTTCCCATAATTCGTCGCCATCGCCCAATTCGCAATAGCTAAAACCTTCTTTATAATAATACTCTAAAGCATGAAAATAAATGTTACGGTTGTTGGCAAACTCATCGGCAAAACTATTGTCGCCTCTGTGACAATCGCTAAAAATTATAAATTTTGAATGGTCATTAAAAGAAATACGACGAGCAGTATTGTAGGCGTTCGTAATTCTTTTTTGTGAGGACATCGACGTTTTCTTTCTCTAAAGATACAATTAGCGGTTAATGATATGCAAGTTTGTCGTTTAAAATTTCAGAAAGTATCCCTTCCCACAGTTGTTCCCTCGCTTGTAAAGATTGTACGATGGTTCGTTCTGCTTGGCGCCATTTTTTACCGTCATCACCACAAAGATTTTTCACCATCTGAAGTGCCATTGGGCCGTGTTCATCTTCGTCTAATTCAATGTGACGGTCAAAATAATATTTAAACTCAGTTAAATCTTCTTCTGGAAAGTTTTTCTGAACCTTTTTAATAATTTCAGAAAACATTTGCGGGATTAAATCCTCTCTTCCAAAGGTAAAAGCAGCGGCTGTTTTATGAGGCTTATTTTCTTCAATGACCGAAAAAGTGTGCCTTAAAAACTTTTGAATGGCTTTTGGTAAATCGGACTGCTCAATTGCTTCGGAAATTGAAGAGTTTTGTAACCGCTCTAAAAAACCATAAATTGAATTTGTGTCGGCCTTTGCTTTTCTCATAGCGTCGAGGTACATTTCAAAATGGCTTTGGCGTTCACCTTTTAAGTTTATGTCGGTTTCTTCCGCTAATACAATTTCATTGATTAAATAACGTGTTTCCGGATCGCCTTGAGGCGTCCACGGAACGGATGTACACGTTAAATTGTTTTGCAATGATTTAAGCAGCGACATAAAATCCCACACAGCAAACACATGGTATTCCATAAAAGTTTGCAGATGTTTGGGCGTTTTTATTTCACTATATAATGGGTGGTGAAGAAGGGTGTCGCGATAGGGTTTTATTCTCTTGTTGATTTGGGCAATCATAACTTTCTTTTTTAACAAAACAAAAAGGCGCCACAATTATTGTAGCGCCTTTTATAAAATAATTCTTAATATTATTCTACTGAGCGACTAATTTTTTGCCGTGATAAGGACAAAATTGCCATTTACCAGAATGCAATTCATTGTCAACAAGACATTCTCTTTCTTTTAAAAGGCTTGATAAAGGCAAATTAACTTCTTTAGTAAAATCGTCTAAAACAATTTTTAAAGTATCATTTCCTGTTGGGTTAATTGGCAATACAGTTTTAGTTAGATCATCTTGCATTATGATAAAATGCATGTTTTCACCCATCGTGCCAAACATATTTGCCATCATAGGTTGCATTGCTGAAAGGAAGTTTAAAAGATCAGATGGAATCTTTTCTCTTTTAACTGGCATTAGCTCATTTTCTTTATAGGTAACCTTTAACTGCTTTAAAATTTCTTCGATAGGATCATAAGTAATCCCGCCAAAATAACCTATTTTTCCTTTTACTACAGCGAATAGCTCGTATCCATTTAGAACATCCTTAAGTGCTTTTATATCTTCATCAGAAACTGTGTCGTCTTGTGAAAAAGAAACTTCCCAAAATTCTGAAGGAATCCACCAGATCATTTCCATTGCATCGGGATTATCACTGCTAAATTGGATTTCTGTTAAAAACTTATCTAAGCTAACTTTTTTTAATTCTTTTTCTTGGGAAAAAACAGATAGACTACTGAATATTAGAATAAGTAAAATAGTTTTTCTCATTATTTAAAAGCATTTTCACCAGTAATATCTAATCCGGTAATTAATAAATGGATGTCATGTGTACCTTCGTAGGTAATTACACTTTCTAGGTTCATCATATGGCGCATAATGCTATATTCTCCGGTAATGCCCATCCCACCTAATATTTGTCTAGCTTCACGCGCAATTTTCAAGGCCATGTCGACATTGTTTCGCTTTGCCATTGATATTTGTGCAGAAGTAGCTTTTCCTTCATTTTTCAACTGCCCCAATCGAAGTGCTAACAATTGTGCTTTTGTGATTTCAGTAATCATTTCAGCTAATTTCTTCTGCTGTAATTGAAAACCAGCAATCGGTTTGCCAAACTGAACACGCTCCTTCGCATATCTCAAAGCAGTATCATAACAGTCCATGGCAGCACCGATGGTACCCCAAGAAATTCCGTAACGCGCAGAATCAAGGCAGCCTAATGGCGCGCCCAATCCGCTTTTGTTAGGCAGTAAGTTTTCTTTTGGTACTTTTACATCTTGAAATATCAATTCTCCAGTTGCACTGGCGCGCAAAGACCACTTGTTGTGAGTTTCAGGTGTACTGAAACCTTCCATGCCACGCTCTACAACTAAACCGTGAATGCGTCCTTCTTCATTTTTTGCCCAAACTACGGCAACATCGCAAAAAGGTGAATTTGAAATCCAAAGCTTGGCTCCATTTAATAAATAATGATCTCCTTTATCTTTAAAATTAGTAACCATCCCGCCCGGATTACTACCGTGGTCAGGTTCGGTCAATCCGAAAGAGCCCATCCATTCGCCGGTTGCTAATTTTGGCAAGTATTTTTTTCGTTGTTCTTCATTTCCGTATTTCCAAATAGGATACATTACCAATGAAGATTGTACGGAAGCAGTAGAACGAACACCGCTATCACCACGTTCAATTTCTTGCATAATGAGTCCGTAGCTTATTTGGTCCAGACCGGCACCTCCATATTCTTCAGGAATATAGGGGCCAAAAGCACCAATTTCAGCAAGTCCTGGAATAATGGATTTTGGAAACTCAGCGTTTTGCGCAGCCTCCTCAATAATAGGTGACACATCGCGTTTTACCCAATCACGGGCAGCATCGCGTATTAGCTTATGTTCTTCGGTTAATAGATCGTCTATATTATAATAATCTGGAGCTTCGAAAAGGTCTGGTTTCATGATTTTTGGTTTTAAGGAATACAAATGTAAAAATCACGGGTTTAACCTCCTACATTTTCAAGTAAAAATCGCGTACCAAGTTTTTATAGGCTTCAGTATAATTATGACGGCTTTTTTCAATGGTGAGGTTTTCAATTTCAATTGTTGTTTCAGAAAATGAAAATTCTAATAGGCTCCGCTTTTCTTCGGAAGTTTCTGTGCCGCGAACCCGACAAATACGGTTGACAAAAAGTCTTTTAGCTAAAGCCAGTTGAATAAAACGATCTTCCTCTTTCTTCGGGATAACGGTAGAAAAAGTTCCGTTTTCAGAAAGCAAAAGAGAAACACTATCCAATAAATGTTCAAACGGCAGGGCTTGGGTAAAACGTGCCATGTCCCTTGTGCTATTACCTGAGGTGTAATCTTCCGAATAAAACGGCGGGTTAGAAACTATCAAGTTATATCTGTCATCAATTTCGGAAGCAAATTCTTCCAAAGATGCATGATAACAAAACAATCGATCACCCCATGGCGAAGCTTCAAAATTTTCGACACATTGCTCGTAGGCGTTTTCATCTATTTCAATAGCATCGATAAGTTCGGCAGAGCTTCGTTGTGCGAGTTGTAATGCGATTATTCCAGTTCCAGCGCCGATATCTAAAATAGAGGTAGGGGTGTTTTGTAGTGATGCCCAAGCACCTAACAGTACGCCATCGGTCCCGATTTTCATTTCACAACGATCTTGCTGAACGGTAAATTGCTTGAAATGGAACGGCTTGTTCATAATTATAAGTACAATTCTATCAGCCCCTCTGGTGCAGTAATGCGGATATCTTTCTTTTCACGATCTACTTTTTCAATTAAATCGTCACTAATTGGTATCAATATTTCTTTTCCGTCGTGATCAATTTCAAACAAGGCTTGAGCGGTGGTGTCATTTACACCGGTTATGGTTCCGACGGTCCCAAAGTTGGTATCGGTAACGGTAAAATCTATTACTTCATGAAAGTAAAATTTATTACCGCTAAGTTTTGGTAGCAAGTTTAAGGGTAAATATAATTTGGTGCCCAAAAGGTTGTCGGCATCGGCTTCTGTTTTTACACTTTCAAATTGAATGCGAAGCAGCGTAGATTTATGAAGGGAAAGAGATTCAATAAAAAATGGAATCAAATTTTTGTTATAATCAACAAAAACCGATTCCATTTCTAGAAATTGTTCAGGGTCGTCTGTATCTAGCTTTGCTAGCAGCTCCCCTTTAAAGCTGTATTTTTTAACGATTTTGCCTAAGTAGAAACAAGCTGACTTTTGCATCGTTAGGCTACGCTTTATTCTTCTTCTTTTGCAGCTTCTTCAGCAGCAGGAGCCTCTTCGGCTGCTTTTGCTTCAGCTTCAGCTTTTGCCTTTGCTTCTTCTTCAGCTTTCGCTTCTTCTTCAGCGGCTTTTGCCTCTGCAATACGTGCATCACTAACTGCTTTTTCAGCTGCTAAAGCTTCAGCTTTTGCTTTTTCTTCAGCTTCGGTTAGTTTAGTACGTTTTCCTTCAACTTTCTTAGCTTTTTCTTCTAACCAAGAATTGAATTTTTCTTCGGCTTGCTCTTCAGTTAACGCTCCCTTACGAACACCACCTGCAAGGTGATTTTTAAGCATAGCACCTTTATAAGAAAGGATAGCTCTTGCCGTATTGGTTGGTTGCGCACCATTTTGAAGCCAATTTACAGCACCGTCCACGTCCAACTCGATATGAGCTGGATTAACGTTAGGATTGTAAACACCAATTTTTTCAAGGTATTTACCATCTCTTTTTGCACGGCTATCTGCAGCCACGATCCAGTAATAAGGTTTTCCTTTTTTACCGTGTCTTTGTAATCTAATTTTTAAAGGCATAAATAATTAATTTTTGAGGTTCCCGACCTCGGTTATAATTTTGAGTTTGCAAAGATACAGCATTTTTTGTTTGAAAGTCAACCCAATATGACTTTTTATTTCATTTCTCAATCTTTATTTAAAATTCACTTTCTGCCTTCATAGCTTTACCAATAAGCTTCCTTTTCCAGAATACACGAAAGCCTTAGTGTTTACAAGGGTTAAACTCTGTTAAATTGTTATAATCTTAGGTTAATTGTTCGTTGAGATAACTTCTATACTCTATATTAAAAGTAGTTGAAGATTGATGATTAAAGCAATTAATCACGAACTAAACTTAAATAATTACTATTATGAAGTACACAGAAAATATATCGAAAAGAATAAACGACTTATTGGAAAAAAATTATGATGCTGAAAAAGGATATAAAAAAGCAGCAGAAATTGTAGATAATAACAAGTTGCAACAGTTTTTTAAAGAACAGGCACAAAATCGATACGATTTTGGGCACAAACTTAAAAGTGAAATAAAAAACTTTGGAGAAAATCCTGATAAAGGCGGAAGCACTACAGGAGATTTACATAGAACTTGGATGGATATTAAAAGCACCTTCACCTCGAATGATGAAGAGGCTATTTTAAAAGAAGTGGAAAAAGGTGAACAAGCTGCTGTTGAAGAATATAATGAGGTGATTAATGACACGACCCTGCCTCCAACAACAAAAGATATTTTAACTGAACAGCGTAACAACGTTCAAGCTACATTACAAAACGCAAAACAATTTGAAGCGGTATTGTCATAATATTAATTGCTATGAGAAAGAAGAAAGACCGGTTATTTTTCCGGTCTTTTTTTTTATGCAAACGTTAATAACTCGTGGCAAGTTTCTTTCCTTAACTGATGCTCTTTTTTTATTTTTACTTTTTTCTGAAACAAGACCGATACCCATGTACCTGATTTTTGACACCGAAACCACCGGATTACCTAAACGCTGGGATGCCCCAGTAACCGATACCGATAACTGGCCAAGATGCATACAAATAGCTTGGCAGCTGCACGATGCTATGGGGAACGTTGTCGAACATCAGGACTATTTAATACAGCCCGATGGGTTTACCATTCCGTTTGATGCGGAAAAAATCCATGGTATTTCTACGGAATTGGCAGATCAAGAAGGAATTCCATTAACTGAAGTAGCTGAAAAATTTGCTGAAGCTTTATCCAAAACAAAATTCGTAGTTGGACAAAATGTTGGGTTCGACTTAAATATTATGGGGGCCGAATTTCACCGTTTGGAAATGCACAACCCATTGCCGCAATTACCCGTTTTAGACACTTGTACCGAAACAACTGCACAATTGTGTCAAATTCCTGGGGGGCGTGGCGGTAAATTCAAATTACCTACACTAACCGAGTTACACGAGTTTTTGTTTAACGAGCCTTTTGCTGAAGCACACAACGCAACTGCCGATGTGGAAGCAACTACACGTTGTTTTTTAGAGCTCGTTAGAAGAAATATCTACACTGAAAAAGAACTGGATGTTCAGCCGGATTATTTCGAAAAATTTTCAGAAGAAAACCCAAAAGAGATTGAACTGATTGGTTTAAAACACATCAATCTTAAAAAGGCTTCTGAAAAAATCAGAAAGGAAATTGAAGCGGCTACCCAGACCGAAACCATTTCTTCCGAAGAAATAAAAGAGAATATTGCCACGCTGGAAGAAACAGCTTTTTCACATCTTCATAACCATTCGCAGTTTTCTATTTTACAATCTACTTCCTCAACACAAGATTTAGTTCAGGCGGCTATTAAAAACGAAATGCCTGCCGTAGCCCTTACCGATACAGGTAATATGATGGGTGCATTTCATTTTACAAAAGCGGTAAATTCATACAACACAGGTCTTTCTGAAGAAGAAAAGCACAAAGAGTTAAAAGCAATCGTTGGTTGTGAATTTTTTGTTTGTGAGGATCATCTCAACAAAAACCATAAAGACAATGGTTATCAAGTGGTTTTATTGGCTAAAAACAAAAAAGGCTATCACAATTTGGCCAAAATGGCTTCTATAGCTTATACCGAAGGGTTTTATTACGTACCACGTATAGACAAGCAAGTAATTGAGAAATATAAAGAAGATATTATTGTGCTTACCGGTAGTTTGTATGGGGAAGTGCCGGGAAAAATATTAAATGTAGGCGAACATCAAGCGGAAGAAGCTTTAATTTGGTGGAAAGAGCAATTTGGTGACGATTTGTACGTAGAAATTATGCGTCACAATCAAGAAGACGAAAAGCGCGTAAACACTGTATTAATTGAGCTCGCTAAAAAGCACGAGGTGAAATTGGTGGCGTGTAACAACACTTATTATATTGACAAGGAAAATGCTAATGCTCACGATATTTTACTATGTGTAAAAGACGGCGAAAAGCAGGCTACACCTATTGGTAGAGGTCGTGGATATCGGTATGGTTTGCCTAACGACCAATACTATTTTAAGACGCAAGAGGAAATGAAAAATCTCTTTAAGGACTTACCTGAGGCGATTAGCAACATTTCAGAAGTGGTTAATAAAATAGAATCCTATTCATTGGCAAGGGATGTATTACTTCCAAAATTTAGTATTCCCGAAGAATTTCAAGACCCTAAAGATGCTGAAGATGGCGGAAACCGAGGTGAAAATGCTTATTTAAAACATTTAACCTTCAAAGGTGCCGAAAAACGATATAAAGAAATAACCCCTGAGATCGAAGAACGCCTTAATTTTGAATTGAGTGTTATTGAAAATACAGGGTATCCAGGATATTTTTTGATTACTGAAGATTTTATCCGCGAAGCCCGAAAGATGGATGTTTCGGTAGGGCCGGGACGTGGATCTGCTGCGGGTAGTGCCGTGGCATATTGTTTGGCCATTACAAATATCGATCCTATTAAGTACGACTTGCTTTTTGAGCGTTTTTTGAATCCGGATCGTGTGAGTATGCCCGATATCGATATTGATTTTGATGATGAAGGCCGAAGTCGGGTAATGGATTATGTAATTGAAAAATATGGTGCCAATCAGGTAGCGCAAATTATAACCTATGGTACGATGGCGGCGAAATCGTCTATTCGAGATACAGCCCGGGTTTTGGATTTACCGTTGAATGAAGCCGATAGGATTTCGAAGTTGATTCCGAATATGACCAAGCTGAATAAAATTTTCGGCATGAGCGAGCAGGAGTTACGGAGTAAATTTAGAAGTGATGAACTGCCCAAGGTTAATGAATTGTTGAATCTTTCAGAAGGAGACGATTTAGAAGCTGAAACCATCAACCAAGCGAAAATATTAGAAGGTTCCGTTCGAAATACCGGTATTCACGCCTGTGGAGTAATCATTACTCCTGACGATATTACCAATTTCGTGCCTGTTTCCGTAGCAAAAGACTCCGATTTATATGTAACTCAGTTTGACAACTCAGTCGTTGAAAGTGCTGGTTTGCTTAAAATGGATTTCTTAGGATTGAAAACATTGACCTTAATTAAGGACACGGTTAAAATTGTAAAACACAAACACAATATAGATCTCGATCCAGACAGCTTTCCGCTGGATGATGAAGAAACCTACGCACTTTTCCAGCGCGGAGAAACCGTAGGGATATTTCAGTATGAATCTGCAGGAATGCAGAAGTATATGAAAGAGTTAAAGCCTACCGTTTTTGCCGACCTTATTGCGATGAACGCCTTGTACCGTCCGGGACCGTTGGAATACATTCCAAGTTTTATTAGAAGAAAAAACGGCGAGGAAGAAATTGACTATGACCTTCCGGCGATGGAAGAGTATTTACAAGAAACCTACGGAATTACGGTCTATCAAGAGCAGGTGATGTTACTGTCGCAAAAGCTGGCCGATTTCAGTAAAGGTGATGCCGATGTGCTGCGGAAAGCGATGGGTAAAAAGCAAAAAGCAGTACTCGATAAAATGAAACCACGTTTTATCGAAAATGCTTCAAAAAAAGGTCATGACCCTGAAAAACTGGAAAAAATTTGGAAGGACTGGGAGGCGTTTGCGAGTTACGCGTTTAACAAATCACACTCTACTTGTTATGCGTGGATAGCATACCAAACTGCCTATTTAAAAGCCCATTACCCTGCAGAATATATGGCAGCGGTGCTTTCCAACAACATGAACGATATTAAGCAGGTGACTTTTTTTATGGAAGAATGCAAGCGGATGGGTATGACGGTTTTAGGGCCCGACGTAAACGAATCCTTTTATAAATTTACAGTAAACGATCAAGGGAATATCCGTTTTGGAATGGGTGCCGTTAAAGGCGTTGGCGGTAATGCTGTGGCCACTATTGTTGAAAACAGAAAAGACGGTAACTATAAGTCCATTTTTGACCTTGCGAAACGCATTGACTTACGGGCAGCTAATAAAAAAGCTTTTGAGAGTTTAGCATTGGCAGGTGGTTTTGATAGTTTTGATACCCACCGTGCGCAATATTTGCACGATGAAGGCGACGGCGTTATGTTTGTTGAAAAAGTATTGAAATATGCCTCAACATATCAAGAAACGCAAAACTCTTCCCAAGTAAGTTTGTTCGGGGAGGCCAGTGATGTACAAATCCCAGAGCCGGAAGTTCCGCCTTGTGAAGAATGGGGAACGATGAAAAAACTAAAATTAGAGAAAGATGTAGTGGGCGTTTATATTTCTGGGCATCCGCTAGACGATTTCAAAACTGAGATGAAAAGTTTCACCAATTGTAAGGTTTCAGATTTCAACGATATGGAAGGTTTGATAAACCGTAGGCTTTCTTTTGGGGGTATTGTGAGCAATGTTCAGTATAGAACTACGAGGCGAGGCGAAGAGTTTACAATCTTTACCATTGAAGATTATGAAGATAGTTTTGAGTTTGCTATTTTCAGCGAAGAAAATTTAAAGTACCGTCATTTAATCAATGAAAATCAAACGCTTTACTTCATGGTTTCAGTAAAAGAAGGATGGACCAATCGTAAAACGGGGAAAAAGGGCAAACCCAAAGTGATGTACCATCAAATTCAATTGTTGAACACCGTTTTAAAGAGCCAATCAAAAAAAATAACGGTGCAAATACCTATTGAAGAGTTGGCCGAAGAAAAAATAGAAGGTCTTAAAGCTTTATTTGAAACACATAAAGGAGATAAGCAGTTACATTTCCTTGTATATGAATTAAAAGAAAAAATTAAAATCAATATGCCTTCCCGCAAGCAAAAAATTGACATAAGCAATGAATTGATAGAAGAATTGGAGAAAACAGACTTCAAATATAAATTGAATTAAGGTTGGACTTTGAATATACTTATAATAAGATTTTTAATCTTTTAGAAAATGAAGATGCTTCAATTAATTTATTGAAACCAAAGGCAGGAATTTTCTTTGCACCCGAATTATACCTTGTTTTCCAAATAGGAAGACTATTAAAAACTCACGAACTTAAAGTGTTTGGAGAAGAAGTATGTTGGTTGCGTGAATATAGTTTGAACAATGGTGGGCCAACTGATTTACTATTTAAAAATAAGGATGGAGAGTTATACGTTTTTGAATGTAAAGTAGCATCTAAACTAAGCTTGTATTTTAATGACATTAATAAATTAAAAAAACTTTGCTCATATAGAAAGAACCCAATAAAACAAAAATTTTTTATTGCGATAGTTGATGTTTTTTCTAATCAAGGATTAAATGACGGAAGATTAACAGGTTTAAAAGATGAACATATACATCAATTAATTCCAAAGTTTAAAATGTTTCATACTGAATACTCAGCTTACCCAAGTAAAGACAATTCTTGTCTTTTGGGAATGTGGAAAGTAAGTTGAACAAATAATTATTAGGTGGATTTTTGCAAAAACTATCAACAAAAACAATAAACCTATTATATAAAGTAATGTTAGGGCTGTAAGGTTTAGCCCAAAAAATGACTACTTTTGCATAACAATAAAAAATAAAATTATGGCTTTAGAAATAACTGATGCGACATTTGACGAAACCGTTTTAAAAAGTGATAAACCGGTAATAGTAGATTTTTGGGCTGCATGGTGCGGACCTTGTAGAATGGTAGGACCTATTATTGATGAAATAAGTAAAGACTATGAAGGTAAAGCCGTTGTAGGTAAAGTAGACGTTGATGCAAATCAGGAGTTTGCTGCTAAATACGGAGTAAGAAACATCCCAACAGTATTGGTTTTCAATAAGGGGGAATTAGTAGGAAGACAAGTAGGTGTTGCGCCTAAAAACGTATATGAAGAAGCGATTGATCAACTTCTTTAATAAGAAAATTGAAAAAGAAAAATTAAGTTGAAAAGGCTTGGCGATGTGCTGAGCCTTTTTTTATTTTTAGTAAGTTTACATTCATACTCAAATACAAGTATTAAAATAAAAAATACTATGGAAAAGATAAATAAAGTACAAGATTGGATAGATAACAAACTATTGAGTGAACGCAAAGTATTTCTTTGGGGACAAGTAGATGATGAGAGTGCAAAACATGTAGTAGAGCGTTTGCTTTATTTTGATTCGCTTAACCAAGAGGAAATTAAGCTCTACATCAATAGTCCGGGAGGCTATGTAACCGCAGGATTTTCTATGTACGATACCATTAAGCAGATTAAAAGCCCAGTTTCAACCATTTGTACGGGTTTAGCAGCTTCTATGGGAAGTATTTTGCTTTCAGCAGGAGAAAAAGGGAAACGTTACATTCAACCCAATGCCAGAGTGATGATTCACCAACCTAGTGGCGGAACAAGAGGCCCTGCAAGTGATATTGAAATTACCGCTCAGGAAATATTAAAAACAAAAGAATTGAGTGCTCAGGTTTTAGCCGATAATTGCGGTCAAAAATTTGAAAAAGTAATGAAAGACTTTAACCGCGACCATTGGATGGATGCTGAAGAAAGTGTTGCTTACGGAATTGTGGACAAGGTATTAAAGTAAAATTCAACCGAAAAGTGAATATAGAGAAAGAAATAAACGAAATAACTGGGTTTAAAAACTTGGAGCTTCTTGCCAAGCAGGTGGTAGAGGGATTTATTTCTGGGCTTCACAAAAGTCCGTTTCACGGGTTTTCGGCAGAATTTGCTGAGCATAAAATTTATAATCAAGGCGAAAGCACCAAGCATATAGATTGGAAGTTATTTGCCAAAACAGACAAACTCTACACAAAACGGTACGAAGAAGAAACCAATTTACGATGTCATATAATTATTGACAACAGTAGTTCTATGCATTATCCAAAGCTGAAACAATTTGGAATCAATTCTTTAAATAAAATAGGGTTTTCGGTTTTGGCTTCCGCAGCGATTATGAATCTGCTTAAAAGACAACGAGATGCAGTAGGGATGAGTATTTACAGTAATGAATATGAGTTTTATGCCAATGAAAAAGGAAGCGAACGGCATCACCAAATGTTGTTGGGAAAGTTGAATGAAGCCATTCAAAAACCTGCTGAAAAGAAAACGACAAAAACCTATTCGCACCTGCACTTAATTGCTGAAAAGTTAAAACGGCGCTCACTTGTGTTTCTGTTTACTGATATGTTTCAAAGCGATGCTGAAGAAGAAGCTTTGTTTGAAGCCTTGCAGCATTTAAAATACAATAAGCATGAAGTAATTTTGTTCCATACTTTCGATAAAGAGAAAGAGCAGGATTTCAATTTCAGTAATCGTCCGAAGCGCTTTGTAGACGTAGAAACAGGTGAACATATTAACTTATATGCCGAAAACATTAAACAATCGTATGAAACAGCTGTGGCAAACTATTTTTCAGAATTAAAACTTAAATGTGGTCAATACCGAATTAAGTATGTAGCAGCCGATATTAATGAGAGTTTCAATAAAATTTTGACTACCTATTTAGTAGAGCGTCAAAAGTTTGGGGGATAGATGGAAAATTTTTCAAAAAAATGTTTGTCAAAATGAAAATGCGTGGTATATTTGCCACCGCTAAGATAGCAACGGTCTGGTAGTTCAGTTGGTTAGAATACCTGCCTGTCACGCAGGGGGTCGCGGGTTCGAGTCCCGTCCAGACCGCAATTAAAATGTTGTGTTGTGATAGTTAATTCAATTTAACTATCTGTGGTTTAAGAAATTAGACCAATGAGAAGCTTATCCATCAGGATGGGCTTTTTTTGTTTAAAGTTGTTTCTCCTGTTTTTATCTTAATTTTTCTTCAAATAATAAACTCTTTTAACTGTCTGCCGATAAGGCTCGTGTAAACCACGTAATAAACTTTCATAAGAAAAAGCAGTTGACCTTTAAAGAAATAGACGAAGCCTTTTTGAGAAGACTTAAGATTTATTTTAAAATTAAGTCTCTCTGAAAGGTCAGTAGAAAATAACCTTGTAGTTCTTAGGACTATTTTGCAGTAATTTATTTTTTTACACCTAACTTTTGCAAAATGGTCTCCAATAAACACCATTTTGTAAATGCCGACTGGATTAAGTTTACACCTATAAACACTGTAAACCACATCCAATATGGACTCACATAAACTGAAAGTACAACACTCAATAATACCATTGTGCCAACTATAACTCTAAAATATGTATTTAACATCTTGCTACGTTTTTGTTTAAATTGATTTTTCGATGGGAACAACTACTGCTCTAATAGGATTGTTCGTTTCTAAATTTGTATTGAATTCTTTAATTAAGCTGAATAAAGCACTAATATGTTCATCTTCTGTAAAAGAGAAAAACAAGCTGGATTCATTCCCTGATTTTTGACCTGAAAACCAACTAGAAGTCATTAAAACTGAACTCCCATTTTTATAACCATCAATATCTGAACTGCTGAAGTTCTTAATATTTGATTTTTTGAAGAGCTTCAAAACATCTTTCTGAAACTCTTCCACTGCTGTTACGATAACTAATTTCATATTATTTATAATTTTTCTTTTCAATCATATAATATACCAGTGGAACGACCAATAAAGTCAAGACTGTAGATACGATGGTTCCTCCCATTAAAGAGATGGCCAATCCTTGGAAAATAGGGTCAAATAAAATCACAAATGCGCCTATTACAACCGTTCCCGCTGTTAAAAGAATTGGGGTTGTTCTCACGGCACCAGCTTCAATTGCGGCTTGTTTTAAAGGTACACCTTCAGCTGTTCTTAAGTTGATAAAGTCAATGAGTAAAACTGAGTTTCGCACCATAATTCCTGCCAAAGCAATCATCCCTATAAATGATGTCGCCGTAAAAAATGCACCCATAATCCAGTGCCCTAATATAATTCCGATTAAGGATAATGGTATGGCAACCATCATTACAATAGGTGCCTTAAAATTTTGAAACCAGCCAACAATCAAGATGTATATCAAGATGATTGCGCCTAAAAAGGCCACTCCTAAATCCCTGAATACTTCCAAGGTGATTTGCCATTCGCCATCCCATTTTACCGTGTAATCGTCCTCGAATTCCGGTTGGCCTAAATACATTTCGTTAATGTTGTAACCGGCAGGTAATGGAATCTCTTTCAGCTTTTCATCCATCCCAAGAATTGCATATGCAGGACTCTCTAGATCTCCAGCCATATCTGCCATCACATACACCACACGTTTTTGGTTTTTTCGGTAAATACTTTTTGGACTTGTAACCTCTTTGATATCAACCAAATCTGCAATAGGCACCATAGTACCTTGTTTCGATGTCACTTTTAGTTGTGAAATATCAGTAATGGTAGATTTTTCTTTTTCATCTAAAGCCAAGACTATACCAATTTGGTTAACGGCATCTTCATCATACAAGTGGGTGACAGCTCTGTTAGACAATGCCATATTCATTGTATAGGCAATTTGTTGTGGTGCCACGCCATACAACATCGCTTTTTCTTTATTGATATCGAATTGATATTCTGTTTGATCTGCTTCTACCATCCAATCAATATCCACAACATCTTCTGTATTTTTTAAAATAGTTTGGACATTATTAGCAATCTCAATCTGTTTATCATAATCTGGTCCATAAACTTCGGCAACAATTGTAGACAATACTGGTGGTCCTGGCGGCACCTCAACCAGCTTTACATTCGCATTATATTTTGAAGCGATCTTTTGAATATCTGGGCGCAATAATTTTGCGATGTCGTGACTTTGTGCACTTCGTTCTCCCTTGTCAAGTAGGTTCACTTGGATGTCTGCCATATTACTGCCACCACGTAAATCGTAATGACGTACCAAACCATTGAAAGTGATGGGTGCAGAAGTTCCTATATAATTTTGATAATTTACTACTTCTGGACGTGTCGATAAATACTGAGCAATTTCTTGGGCTACAACTCCTGTACGTTCAAGCGTTGTGCCTTCTGGCATATCAATGACTACTTGGAATTCATTTTTATTATCAAAAGGCAACATTTTTACGGCAACGGATTTTGTAAAAAACAATACCATAGTTGCCAATAAGAGAACAAACGTTCCTCCCAAAAATAGCCAGCGCTTTGTTCTGCTTTCCAATAATGGGCTTTCAAGTTTGTTGTACGCCCGGTAAATGAATGTATCCTCAATTGGTTTTTCTTCCTTTTTAACGTTGCCTTTTTTGTCTTTTTCCCGTAAGAAAATATAACCTAAATAAGGGGTTATGGTCAATGCGACAAACAAAGACAAAATCATTGCAATGGAAGCTCCAATGGGCATTGGTGACATATAAGGCCCCATTAATCCAGAAACAAAAGCCATAGGTAAAACCGAAGCAATGACCGTAAAAGTTGCTAATATCGTTGGGTTTCCTACTTCGTTAATAGCATAAAGTGCTGCTTGTTTAAAAGGTAAACGTTTCATCTTAAAATGCCTGTGCATATTTTCGGCGATGATAATCGAGTCATCTACTACAATTCCAGTAACAAATACCAAAGCGAAAAGCGTAATTCTGTTAAGTGTATAATCTAACATATAATAGCTTAACAGTGTCAATGCAAAGGTAATCGGAACCGATAAAAACACCACTAAACCACCTCTCCAACCCATAGCTAACATTACAACAATAGTAACTGCGATGATAGAACCAATGAGGTGTAACAGCAATTCAGAAACTTTGTGCGATGCGGTTTCCCCATAGTTTCTGGTAATTTCTACGTGCACATCGTCAGGAATTAAATTACTTCGTAAATGATCTACTTTATTAATAATGACTTCTGCAATTTTCATTGCGTCTGCACCTTTACGTTTTGCTACCGAAATAGTTACTGCAGGATATTCAGATTTAAAGTTGGAAGCTTTTTCACTGCCTTGACCAAATCCCAAACTCACATAATTTTGTGGTATTTCCGGCCCATCGATAATAGTAGCCACTTGTTTTAAATAGATGGGTTGATTTTGTTGTACGCCAACCACTAAATTTTCAACATCTGTAACCGATTCTAAAAACTTCCCAGTATTGACCAGAAATTCGGTATCATTCTTATCAAAGCTACCTGAATTTAACTGTGCATTGTTCGCTTTGATCATTTCAGAAACCGATAAGAAATCTAATCCGCTTGCAGCTAATTTATCTTTGTCCAATACCACTCGCAATTGACGATTTCTACCTCCAATTTTGTGAGTAATGGCAACATCGTTTACCTTTTCAATTTCAGCTTCAAGCTCTTGTGCCATTTGGCTTAGCTGATAATCGTCGTAATTTTCACTCCACAAGGTCAATCCTAACATAGGGACATCATCAATTGCTCGTGTTTTTACCAACGGAAATGTGACACCTTGCGGCATTTGGTCCATATGCTTATTGATTTCATTGTAAAGTTTTACAAATGAACGCTCAATATCTTCGCCCACGTAAAACTGCACAATCACCATTCCTTGCTCCTTCATCGAGGTAGAATACACATATTCCACACCTTTAATATTGGAAATTAATTGCTCTAATGGCTTAATCACACGCGATTCCACTTCAGTAGGACTTGCTCCTGGATAGCCTACAAAAATATCGGCCATTGGCACATCAATTTGTGGTTCTTCCTCACGCGGAATTAAAAACGAACTGTACACACCAACAACCATAAACACGATCATCAATAGCACTGTAAGCTTTGATTGTATAAAGATTTTTGCAATTTTCCCTGCGATACCTTCTTTCATTAGATTATGGTTATTGGATTGATATTTTTACTCCATTATAAAGCTTTCCATCGGCAGAGACGATGTAATCTTCATCTGCAGATAAACCAGACAACACTTCTACTTGATTGCCAAAAGTTCTGCCTAACCGAAGCCAGCGTAGTATGGCTGTGTTGTTTTGGCTTACAGTATAGACACCTGACAATTGACCATTATTTACAATTGCTTCCTCTGGAATTAGAACCATTTCGGTAGCTGCCTTCTTCTCAACAGGAAATTGAACAGACGCAAACATTCCCGATAAAATAGGAGTATCGGTTTTATCGAGTGCGATCTTAACTAAATACTGTCCGCCTGTATTTTTTGCAGAAGTGCTAATTTCAGATACGTTTCCTTTTATACTTTTTTGAATTGATTTTACCATAACGTCAACCTCAACCCCATTTTTAATTTGAGAAATTTCGGTTTCTGGCACCATCGCTATTACTTCAAAATTCCCCGGTGTTTCTATGGATATTAAGGGTTGCCCTGGATTGGCCATATCGCCTTCTTCCACTGTTTTGGCAGTAACAACACCGCTAAACGGCGCCGTAATATTGGTGTAGGCATATTGTGAATTGACCTCGTTTTTCATTTGCTTTGCAGCTTCCAAGCGTGCTTTTGCCATCTCATAACGTGCTGTCATATCATCCAGTTCCTTCTGTGAGGCGCTGTTGTCTGCAAAAAGATTTTGAAAACGGTTATAGTCTTTTTGGGCATTGTTAAAGGCTGCTGTAGCTTCTGTAATACTTGCATTAACCTGGGCACTTTTTGCTTGTAAATCGGCATTGTTGATGGACACTAGCAATTGGCCTTTGTTTACCTTATCGCCGACTGTAACGGGTATTTTTTTTACAAAACCCATCATTCTTGTACTTAAATCGGCATTATTGACCGACTGAATTTTACCACTAACTGATAAAAATGGACTGTTGTTAGATTCTGATACTTTATTAACCTGAACCTTAACCGTTGGCGAATTATCCGCTACCTTTTGATTGGTGTCGTTTCCGCAGCTTACCATTACAATTGAAATTATTGCCATAGTGATTATGTAGCTATATTTTTTCATTTTAGTATTTATTCTTTGGTTAAAAATTGTACATACGCTTGCGCGTAGTTATATTCAAAAATGGTTTGGTAATGCTCTAATTGCTTTTGTGCGTATTGTGTTTCGGCCAATAACAAATCAGATGTTTTTTCAAGACCTTCTTTAAATCTATTACCTCTTATTCGTAAGGATTCTTTTGATTGCTCCATCGCCAAGGTTGTTAGATTCAATTTGTTTTTGGCATCTAGAAGCATACGTTTGGCTTTGTTCAATTCTAAATTACTTTGCGAAACGTATTGTTCGTATTCCAATTTTGATTTCTGAAATTCGGCACTACTTTTTTGGGTTTTTCCGAAACGTTTTGAGCCTTGAAAAATATCCCAACTCAATTGGGCTCCGAATAAATAACCATTGGCACCTCCTTGAAAAATTTGGTCATCATATAGTTCGTAACTTCCAAAGGCATTCAATCGTGGCAGAAATGCCATTTTATCGGCTTTGTTCATCGCTTCATAAGCGTTGCTTGCCAACTCCATCGCCTTGATGTCTGAACGATTTTCTGAAAGACCTTTGTTGGTTTCTCCATTGAATGCAATTACTGATAAACTATCACTTGGTTGATACACCACATAGGTTTCGTCATTCATCAAAAAGGACAAATAATTTGATGCATTTTGAACATTGCTCTGTGCAGTTTGCAATTGATTTTTGACTTCTGTGACACGGACTTCCACGTTTAATACGTCTGCTCGTTGCAAATAACCTTGTTTAAAGCTATTGTCTGCTAATTTTTTATTTTCCAAAGCTGTTAGCAATGCTTTTTCCAAGACCTCAACACCTTTATAGGCCAATTGTAATTGCATATAGGCTTTTTCCACTTCCAATTCTAAATACTCACCAGTTCTTTGCTGTTTTAAAGACATTGCCTTCATTTTTGACTTTGCCGCTTTACGTTGATATAGACCATCTAAATTGATTAAAGGCTGCTGGATTTCAAACTTTGTTGCATAGTTTTCTATCTGCGAAGGGTCGTTTAATAAAGCGGGGTTAAAATCGCTTTGCGTTAAAATTTCCTGATTTAGTTTAGAACCAAATGCCATTAATGGATTTGTGGTTGCAATACCTGTGTGGTTTGCCGTGATATTTGGTAAAAAAATAGCGTTGGTCTGTCTGTAATCTGCTCTTGATTCGATGAATTCTTGTTCAGATATTTTAAGAGAAGTATTGTCTTGGCTAACCTTGCTCAAAACTTCATATTTTGCAATTGAGATTACCTCTTGCGCCTGCATCATTGTGACATAGCTTAAAAAAACAATGAATAAAACAGATAGCTTATTTTTCATTTGTATGATTATTTATGTAACAAAAATATGTTGGAAAAAAGTCTTGGTCAGTAACCAATGTTACCTAAAACAAATATTTGTAATGACCTATGAATGTCTTTTAGCTAACAAAAAAAACACCCTTTTTTAGAAGGGTGTTTTTACACAAATAACCAACACATGAAAACTAATAATCACATTAGTTTGTTTTTCTTGTTCCGCCGTGTCCTCCAGCTACAATTAGCATTATTTTTATGCTTAAATAAATAAATTTAAAAAACTGAATGATAGGGTTCATCATTTTAAATCTTTGATATTTTGATATTCTTTGAGTCATAATTTTTTAATTTTTATTCTGGAATCAACCACCAAAATGGACGCATTTTAGCTTTATAAATAAAGGCATAATGCAAGACTAATTTTAGCCAATGGCCTGCCAAACCAATCTCTCCAAAGGTTTTTCCTAACTGTCTCCCCTGTGTTTTTGGATATTTTTCATAATCTGGTACAATAGGGTAGGTGGTAATGCTTACGCCACTGCCAGAGGTCATTCCGTAGCCTGCAGAAGCTATACATGCTGCACCCATATTCCCCATGGAGCCTTTATGGTTCAAAGACTCCTTCCCGCTTTTAATAGTATCAATGATATTATCAGCTACTAATTTTGCAGTGATGCCAGAAGGCATTCCTGTACGTGGTGGTGCTGGTGAAATGTCAGTCCCGTTTTTACTTTTTCTTGGTTTTGAAATGGCATGTGGTGGTGCAAATGCAATTCCTGGGGCAAAAATGTTTTTATAACTAGGGTTTTGATAGGTTTCTGGCCAATCTTTTACAGACCATTCTTCATAAGGTTTTGGTGTGTAATCTGCATCAACAATCATAAATCCCTTAAAAAGCTTATCTGTAATGTCATTTTCATTTTTATCATAGGCTTTAAATCCATGACCTGAAAACGATGGGATTAGCATTGCAAAGTCATAGGTTTCAGTCAAATATTCGCCTTCGAGTGTTTCGTAATATGCCACTCCATCTTCAATTTTGTGAACACCGGCTCCAAGAATCCATTTAATATCTCTGTCTTCAAAAATCATTTCAATCATTTCATGGGATTTCATGGACATAGTGCCATAACTCAATAACATACCATCCATTCCAAAATCTCCCAATTGGTATTCGTTTGAAATCCAAGTGACTTCGGCCATATCGCGAACTTTATGACGACGTAATTCTTGTTCCACATTCAAAATATATTCGAATGCTGCACCTTGACAGGTTGATTTTGCGTGACCTGTACCTATTAAAATCTTTGATTTTTTGCCTTGCTTCATTTGTTCGATTAAAGCATTCAATCCTTCCCAAGCATGGTCTGCATGGGTGTAAGTACATACAGAATAGGTTTTGTTTTTGCCGGGAATCAATCCTTCGGTTGCTTCAAAATTTAGTTTAGGACCAGTTGCATTAATGAGGTAATCGTACGTAACTTTTTCTTGTTTTCCCTTGTCTTCTCCAGCAACATATTCTGCTAACACATAGGGCTTTTGTTCTTCTTTATCGCCTTCAGGATAAAATGAAATGGCTTTGGCCTGTTTATAACCAATATTCTTCTTTTTATACAAGGGTGCTAAAGGGAAAAGTATTTTTTCAGATTTCATTCTACCAATTCCCACCCAGATATTAGAGGGAATCCATTGGTAATTACTATTTGGCGATATCACAAGAACTTCGTGTTTCTTGGATAGTTTTCTGCGTAAATGTGCTGCTGCCACGTGACCAGAGATTCCAGCACCTAAAATGACGATTTTTGACATTCCCTTAATTTTTAATAAAAATAATTCGCATTTTAGGTTTGTACGGTAACTTATGTTACACCAATTAATTTTTTTTGAGATTACTTTTATTCTGTCATACTAGATTAATATGAGAGATAATTCAAATATCACGATTTACATCATCGCTGGCATTATTTTGCTTCATTTTGTGGTTGGCTTTGTGTGGCTGGCCTTTAAATTAACCAAGAAAAAAGATGAAGAGTGAAGTCGTAGTTACGGTCACCCGATTTTATCCTACACGATTTGTAAATAAAAATGACGATACATTAATTTGTCTTCCGGTAGCTCCAAACCGCCAATCCGTTCATAATAAGGGCGTAAAGTAATGTTTTTGATAGCTGCGGAAGTATATCTATCAACCCAGACCCTTTAAGCATAACCATTCGCATCACTTCTACAAAGTATTTTATAGGGTTGAACTCTGTAAGGATTTGTGCCCATTTTGGCATACTTTCTATAGGTGTAAACAGACCGCTCATCAAAATAAATATGACCATAAAAAACCATGCGATGAACATTGCTTGTTGCTGTGTATCGGTAAAGTTTGAAATAAACAATCCTATCCCTAAAACCACTAAAATATATATTGAGGTGTAGAAATACATAAGCAACAAACTGCCTATCATTGGCACGTTGAATATTAATTTGGCAATTATTAATCCTATGGTCAACAATCCCAAACCCAAAATCCAGAATGGAAATAATTTACCTATTATAAACTGACTTTTCTTTATAGGTGTCACATTAATCTGTTCCAGCGTACCGATTTCTTTTTCCCTTACAATGTTCATTCCTGAAAGAAATAGCGTAATCATCGTTACCAGTAATACCAAAATCCCCGGCACCATAAAGGTTTTATAATTTAAAGTTTGGTTGTACCAGAATAACGGTATGGTATCAATTATAGCAGGTTGTATTAATTGGTCTGAAGGTTGTAACAAATCAATTATTATATTTCGATTGAAACGTTGAACAATTTGAGTCACATATACATTCTCGACACCAGCTGCTGCACCATCGATTGCATTGATGGTAACACCAATATTGTTATGTTTTTCTTTCTGCAAATCACGTTCAAAATATCGTGGAATTTCCAAAAGTACATCGACATCCCCTTGCAACATCGCTGCACTTGCTTTGCTTTCTGAAGGAAAATCTGTTAAAACATTAAAATAAGTTGAGGTACTAAATTTTTCAACTAGTGCCCTTGATGTCGAAGAGTGGTCGTTATCTACATACCCAAATTTGATATGTTGTACTTCAAAAGTGGCGGCATTTGATAAAATAACGAGTTGTAACAAAGGCAACACAAAAATTATGGGAAGCATCCCTTTATTCCTAAAAATCTGCTTAAACTCTTTTTGTATGATATAGATTATAGTCTTCATTACTCTAATCTAATTTTATATTTCCTTACACTCAGTCCAATAAAAAAAACAGTCATACCTATAAGAATCAATGTTTCTTTCCAAATAAATTGTAGCCCCACACCTTTAAGCATAATACCTTTAATAATGATGATAAACCATTTTGCCGGAATGATATTGCTTATTATTTGAAGAGGTAAAGGCATACTCGCTATAGGAAAAATAAAACCGGAAAGTAGGATCACCGGAAGCATCAATCCCATTAAGGAAATCATCATAGCCGTTTGTTGTGTTGCTGAAATGGTTGAAATTAAAATTCCTAAAGCCAAGGCGCTTATAATGAAAAGAATACTTTCCAAGGCCAACAAAAACAAACTACCTTGAACAGGCATGCCAAACACAAAAATGCTCAACATCACAATAACCACAGCATTGATAATGGATAGGAAAATATATGGAAACACTTTCCCAACAATCACTTGAAATGGTTTTAATGGCGATACCAATAAAATTTCCATCGTGCCTAATTCCTTTTCCCTTGTAATGGAAATTGAGGTCATCATCGCAGATACCAACATCAAAATAACCGTCATTACACCAGGAACAAACATATACACGCTTTTTAATTCTGGGTTATAGACCATACGTGTTTCGGGTACAATTTGATAGGTGGTTGTTATGTCTCTATTTATTTTTCTTTGATATTGTTGCATGATGGCATTTACGTAATTGCTGATGGTATTTGCGGTATTTGGGTCTGTGGCATCTGTAATAATCTGAACTGTGGCTTTATGTTCTTTAATAAGGTTTTGACCAAAATCCTTTTCAAAATTCAAAACGGCTTTTACGTGTCCTTTTTCAAAAATGGAAGCTATGTCTGTCTCACGAGTTAGCATTTGTTTAATGCTGAAATATTTGGATGCTGAAATTTTATTGATGATTTCCTTTGTAGTTGCATCTTTTGAGTGATCCAATATGGCGATATTTACATTGTTGATTTCGTTGGTAATGGCAAATCCAAATAACAGGATTTGAACAATTGGCATTCCGAAGAGAATAAACAAAGAACGTTTATCCCTGAAAATATGGTAGAATTCTTTTTTTATGAAGCCAATAAAACGTTTCATCCTCTTGCCAGTTTTAAAAACACCTCATTCATATTTTCTGCCTTGAACTGTTCCTTTAGTTTCTTTGGTGTATCTAATGCTTCAATTTTTCCGTTGACCATTATAGATACTCTATGACAATATTCTGCTTCATCCATATAATGCGTAGTTACAAAAACGGTTGTTCCTTCGTCCGCTGCCTTGTAAATCATTTCCCAAAACTGTCTTCTGGTAATTGGGTCTACACCACCTGTTGGTTCATCTAAAAACACAATTTTTGGTTCGTGCAACAGGGCTACCGAAAACGAGATTTTTTGTTTCCAACCTAAAGGCAAGGAACCTACTAAATGGCCAGCAACATCTTTCAATCCCAATTCGTCAATAAGTTCTTTGGACTTTTTCTTGATTTTTGCTCTTGATAATCCGTAAATACCACCAAAGAATGTAATGTTCTCCTTAACTGTTAAATCGTCATACAAAGCGAATTTTTGACTCATATAGCCAATATTCTTTTTGATGTCCTCGGCATTGGTAAACACATCAAAACCTGCTACATTAGCATTGCCCGAAGTTGGTTTTGAAATACCTATCAGCATTTTCATAGCTGTGGTTTTCCCTGCGCCATTGGCACCTAAAAATCCAAAAATTTCGCCTTTTTCAACATCAAAAGTAATGGTGTTTACAGCTGTAAAATCACCAAACATTTTGGTTAATCCCCCTACCTGTATAACTTTGTTGGTATTCATAATTACTGCTTTGTCTCATTGAGCGCAGTCGAGAAGTCTTAATAATACTCACTTCGCTCGAACAGACATTTATTTTGCCAATTCCATAAAGGTGTCTTCAATGGTGGCTTCGGTTTTTTCAATTTCTATATTGGAAAGCTTTTTAGATTCTAAATACATCTTTAATTCCTTTAGGTTAAAATCTGTTCTATTGTCTGTATAATGAACAAATTCGCCAAAAGGGTACACACTGTGGTTGAATTTGTATGCATTTAAACTATTGATTAGCTGGTACATATTGTTGGCGCGCACATTGTAAATTTGTTTAGGATAATGTTTTACTATAGCTTTTGGTGTGTCAATCTCTAAAATTTCCCCATCTTGAATGAGTGCAATTCTATCACATAAAGCGGCTTCATCCATATAGGGTGTGGATACCAAAATGGTGATGCCTTTTTGTTGCAATCGTTTTAGCATTTCCCAAAATTCTTTTCTGGAAACTGGGTCAACTCCAGTCGTCGGCTCATCCAAAAACAACACTTTTGGTTTATGGATAAGTGCACAACTCAATGCCAGTTTTTGTTTCATACCACCAGAGAGTTTGCCAGCACGACGGTCTTTAAAAGGTTCAATCTGAACGTAAATGTCTTTTATCAACTCGTAGTTTTCTTGGATTGTCGTCCCAAAAATGGTAGCGAAGAAGTTTAGATTTTCTTCAACTGTTAAATCTTGATATAATGAGAATTTTCCAGGCATATAGCCAACATTATTCCGAATCTTTTTGTAGTCATCAACCACATCAAAACCAGCAACATTTGCTGTTCCTTTATCAGCAACCAATAAAGTGGTTAAAATCCTGAAAAGAGTAGTTTTACCTGCACCATCAGGCCCAATAAGACCGAAAAGTTCATTTGGTTTTACTTTAAACGAAATGTCCTGTAAGGCTTTTACTTTTTTATAGGATTTTGATATGTTGGAAACCGAAATACCCATCTATACCTAATTTTGAACGATAATTTTAGTTTTCATTATAATCTTTGAAGTAATGGAGTTTGAAATCAAACAGGCCCTTTCTGCTTTTTCCACAATACGTTCTGTACGTTCCCGTTTCGATTCGTCGGTAATAACAACTTCTGGAAATAATAAAACTTCGCTCATTACGAATTTGCCATCTACTTTTTCTAAAATGCCTTTTGAATCACATTTAAAACTGATGAACTCTAATTTTGAAAAATCTGCAATTGCCAAAAATGTGGTCATTAAACAACCGCTTACGGCTGCTGTGAATAAATGTTCTGGCGACCAAATATGTGGCATTCCGCCAGGAAATTCGGGTGGTGTTGCCACTTCCAAGCAATTGGTTTCATCGATTTCGTTATTTTTTAATTCTGGAGAACACATCATCCCTTTTCGGTCTTGTGTCCAATTCACGTTAACATTGTAAGAGTATTTTTCCATGGTATTCTGTTTAAATTGTATTTGTTTTATTTCTTTTTTTCTTCTGAATTGTTAAACCACATTTCCGCAGGCATCCCAATTTTTAAGCTTCCGTCATTCTGCACATCCACTTTTACGGCATATACCAATGCAACACGTTCTTCTTTGGTTTGAATGATTTTTGGTGTGAATTCTGCTTCTGAAGCAATCCAACTGATTGTTCCTTTGTAGGATTTCATAGTGTCTGCATCATCAATTTTTACGGTTACTTCTTGTCCTATTTTGATATTTGCTAATTGAGTTTCGCTTACATAAACACGCAATTGCATCGTACTCAAATCTGCAATTTTATAGAGTGGTTTTCCAAAGGAAGTGATTTCACCTGGTTCTGCGTATTTGGTTAGTACCGTACCGTTCACTGGATTGATGATTTTACTTTTCTGAATTTGATCGTCGATCTGTTTTAATTGCACATCGATACTTTTCAATTCGTTGACCACTGGTGCATTTTGGATTTCAACACTTCTAATTTGATTTTTGATAACGTCTATTTGTCCCTGAACATCATCCAGTTGTTTTTGCGTACCAGCATTACCTTTAATCAAATTTTCAGTCCGTGTTTTATTGGTGTTCGCTGTTTTTAATTTGGCATTTAACACATTGATTTGAGACAGAACACCTTTCGATTTTGAGGTAATTACAGATTTTGAAACTTCTAATTGTTCGCGCTTTAGTGCCAACGGGATTGTATCGATAAAACCAATGAATTGGTCTTTTTCAAGTTTATCGCCTTCTTTGATATCAAATTGCATCAGTTTTCCGTTGTTTTCTGCCGAAATGGTTATTTCTGTGGCTTCAAAATTTCCGTAACCGTCTGCTTTTCCGTTGTCGCTTCCACACGAAAACAATGCTATAAGGCTAAATCCTAATATGTGTTTGAAGTTTTTCATCAGTCTTTTATTGTCCTTTAATGATATTGTAATTTGCTTTTGCAAGTTGTAACTGGATTTTATGTTGTATCAAAGTGTTTTCGTCTTCATACAAATTGGTAAGCTCAGTTATGTATGCCGAAGAAGTAATGACACCGTTTTTGAGTTGTGAATCTGCCGATTTAAGCACCTCTTTTCGAAGGTTGATTATCTCCAAATCGGAAGTGATAAAGGCCTCAATTTTTTCAATTTCCCTTTGTTGCTGGTTTAATTTGGTATTGGTATTTAGTTTGAAGGTTTCGGTTTCAGTATCTATAATGTCTTTATTTATGGACAAAGATTCACGCTGCTTTTTGTTTGAATTCCAATCGAATACGTTCCAATTTAGTTTGACACCCAGAGTATAAAAAGGCTGAAAGGAATTGTCGAGCATATTTAAACCGGGATTGCCATAACCGCCTGTGGCAAAACCAAGTAGTTTAGGTGTGTTTTGCTTGGCTATCAAGGCTTTATTGCTTTCAATTTCATCTTTTTTAAGCTGAAAAAGGTCGAGTTCCGGTCTGTTCAGCTCAGTATCAATATGTGTTTGTACCAATGGTTTTTGGAAGGTGGTCGAAGTATCCAGGGGTTGACCAATAATATTGGAAAGTGATTCGATAAGCACTATCTTATTGCTTTTAACTTCAATGAATTGCTGATTGATTTTTAACAATTCGGCCTCCAAAACCTTATCAGACGCAGGTAAAACGGCTCCATACTCAATGCCTATTTTTACTTCACTTAATTTTGATTGTAGTTGTGTTTGTTTGGCCTTTAATAACGCATCGGTTTCTTGCGCCAGTAAAATTGAAAAATAGTATTGATTAATTTGTTGCTTTAATTGATATAAATTGACTTCAACTTGCTTTTGCTTTGTTTTTATTTGTGCAGATTTTACATCTAAAGAAGCATCTATTGCACCACCATTATAAATAAGTTGATTGACCGAAAGTGTTGCTCGATATTGGTCTTTATTGAGTGGTTCAATGGTTGAATTTGGAATGGGAATTTCAATCACATCTGACTGATAAGTTGCTTGGGCATCCAGACTTAACTGTGGTAATTTTTCGTTGGAAATAATTTCTTTATCAAATTGTTTTTGGGCTTCGAGCAATTGAGATTGTTTTGCCAAAGGGAAATTTACAGCTGCCAAACCATAGCATTCCTGAAGCGTCAGGGTTTGTTGCGCAACAACTGGAAGAGTAAACAATGTTATTAAAATCACGATAAACCGTTTCATATTATAGAGGTTTTATGGAATTGACAATAAAATTGGCAACTTCGGTCTTACGACTTTCTAAGAAGTTTTTATATGTACTATCATCTTTATTTGTAAAAGCCTTAATTAATGGTTTTCCCAAAAACGGAAAGATATTGAGCGAAATGATATTGACGAACAGCTGGTCTGCATCAATTGGTACTAAAACTCCCTGGTTGATTTCTTCATCTACTTTTAATTTGAATTTTTCTAGATTGGGAAATCCTGTTGTATCTTTTAATTTTAGGATAAAATCTTCATTTCTGTTGAGCTCTTGAATGATAAAATTTGGCAGATAGGGATGCTTCATCATAAAAGATGTATAGTTAGAGGTAAAGTTTCTAATCTTATCTTCAATGGAAGAATCGTCATTTAAAATGGTATTTAACTGCGGTGCCAAGAGTGAAAAAGCCTGCTTAAAAACGGCTTCAAAAAGAAGTTGCTTACTGCGATAATAATAATGAAGCATCGCTTTATTAATTCCAGCTTCATCGGCTATTTCCTGCATACGTGCACCATTCATTCCTTTCGCCTGAAACACAATTTTTGCAGCTTCCAGAATTTGTTCTTCGGTATTTTCGTTTTTTGATTTTTTCATATTAACTATATAGTTTAACCAAATGGTTAACAAATGTACAAAAAAATTCATATCTCTAATGCCTGCATCCATTGCAGCGCATAAATACTTTACATATTAGACTACTTGACGAGTAGGTAAAAGATTGTGAAAAGGAGGTTTTTCTACTTGTTCTATCATTTTAAATCATATTTATTCTAACAGGTGGCCTATTGATAATTTGCTATACCATACAACCTATGTGATTTTTTTTACTCATTACTCATTTGCAATAAGATTGAATGCACCATTTAAAAGTATCTTATCACTTTTGGTAATATTTTTATATTCGGTTAAAGAAGTATTTCCTTTATAGGTGTTTCCAACTTTTACGGCAACTTGGTCAAAATAATATCCTTTCTCATTTTCTTTGGTTAACTTTAAAACAAAATGATTGTCTTCCGATTTCACAACTGCTGTTTCCGGAAATGCTTTTGCAAAAGCAGATTCTGTAACAATTGCTGCTTCAACAAACATTCCTGGCAAAAAATTAGCTTCCGACTCATTTTCCAAGTGCCCGTGAACTTTTATAGTTCTATTATCCTCAATGGCTGTACCTATTAAATGTACTTCTGCTATGTAAGTTTCATTTGAGGATTCAGGAATTTTGAAATGGATAAGCTGTCCCTTTTTTAATTTCATTATGTCCTTTTCAAATACCGATAGTTCCAAATGAATATGGTCATTGTCCACAATTTCCAATATGGCTGTTGCTGGTGAAACATAGGTTCCTTTGGTTACATTAACTTTTGTAATACTGCCTGTGATAGGTGAATAAATAGTCGCAACAGAACTGATGTTTCCTGCTTCCACGCTCGATGGTGAAATATTGAGCATTTGTAACTGCTTCCGCAACCCATTATGACGAGCCTTGGCAGTTTTATAAGCACTTTCCGCTTGAAGGAAACTTTTCTGTGATGTGATGTTTTCGGCCACCATTGTTTTTTGCCTTTCATATTCAGATTGTAAATAGGTAAGTTGTTCATTAACTTCCATATAGTCTTGCTGTAAGGTTACAAATTCTGGGTTTTCAATAGTAACCAACGCTTGGCCTTTACGAACGTTATCCCCTATTAGAAGTGGTGTGGTCTTGATATAGCCACCCATAGTGGCATTAACTACTGCTCGATTTTCTGGTGGCACGTCTATCATTCCCGTAGTTTGTACGGTAATGGGAAAAGACATTTCTGTTATGTTGCCCAGTGCCATTTTACTGTTTTCAAATTGTGCTTTTGAAACAAAAATGTTGTTATTTACTTTCGCTTCGGTTTGTATTTCCGCTTGCCCTGTTTTGTCTTCTTTATCGGCGCAACCCATCATTGTGAGTACCGTACTTATCATTGCCATTTTATATAGTATTCCTCGCATAATTTTTGATTTATAGAGTTAAGTAATTGATGTCAATTACAATGTTGTTGTATTCGTTTAATTTGTCTAGGTACTCTAATTTCACTTCATAGGCACTCTCAAGACTTTGGATATATTGAAAGAAATCTATCTCTCCATTTTTAAAGCTTCCGTTGGCTGTTTTTAGAATCTCATCAGATAAGGCAGCGCCTTCCTCTTCATAGTAGGCAAGTGCTGTACTTAATTGATTCATTTGTAGAATGAGTGCATTGAACTTTGCATTTAGCTGAATATTGTATTCGTTTGATTCTTCGATTGCTATTTCTTCGGCAATACCAGCCCCCTTAATTCGAGAAGACTGTCCGCCAAATAGCAACGGAATCTTTACACCTACTTGATAGCCATACAGCGTATTATTAAGGCCAGAATTTGTACCCTGAAAATAATTGAAGCTAAGGTCTGGTAATAGTTGTTGCTTTTCTAATTTGCGCTGTTGTTGTATAAGCGATACTCTATTTTGATAATACCGAAGCTCTGCACTTGAACTGATGTCAATTGTTTTTAGTGGTATTTTCAACATAGCATCTTTTACAATTACAAGCGTGTCTTTAGGTTGTACAATTTTTGCCAAACTGCCATACGCAACTGCTACGTTTTGCTGAGATTCCAAATAATTGAGGTTGATTTGCTTTTGTTTTGATGCTGCGGTTATCTTTTCAAGATAATTGGTCTCTCCCAGTTCAAACCGCCTTGCGGCTATGTTTGCAAAACTGGAATACAAACTATCCAAGGTTTTAAGAACACGCTCTTTTTCTCTTGCAATTTGATAGTTGTAATAAGCACTTGTTACTTTGCGCTCCAAGCCTTTTTTCTGAATAGCATAGGTACTGGTCACTATAGCTACATTAGCCTGATTCATTTTCTTTTCTGAAAAATAGACCGTCGGAAAACGAAAATCTTGCTGAACACCAAATACACGAAGTGGTTCATTATTCAGCGCAAGATTATTTTCATCAAACTCGTAATAGACCTGCGTTTTATCAAAACTGAATGCGCTATTTACGAGTGCTTTTGATTTATCTACATCTAATTTATTAGCAGTAAGCCCTGCATTGTTTTCTATCGCCAAAGGAATTAATTCTTCCAACGTCATAGGGTTCTGTTGCGCCTTTAGGTTCAATGAAACCAATAACAAAACAACTGTAATGCCCACAACACCCTTTCCTTTTGAAGATTTTCTATCCTTTTTCTGACTATTGAAATATGCATATAAAACAGGAAGTACAACAAGCGTTAATATAGTTGCGGTTATCAGTCCTCCAATCACCACTGTTGCGAGTGGTCGCTGCACCTCGGCACCTGCATTCGTAGAAATTGCCATAGGCAAGAACCCTAAAGCTGCTGCCATTGCAGTAAGAAGAACAGCTCGTAATCGGTCCTTTGTTCCTTGTTTTATGAGTTCATTTATGTCGCTAAATTTCCCTTCTTTTTTTAGCTCTTTAAAATGTTCAATCAAAACAATACCATTGAGTACAGCAATACCAAACAAAGCGATGAAGCCAACTCCTGCTGAAATACTAAATGGTAAGCCTCGTAACCATAGTAAAAGAACACCTCCAACAGCCGCCAGCGGAATAGCAGAATAAATCATTAAGGCCTCCTTAACCGATTTAAAGGCGAAATAGAGCAAAATAAAAATCAAAATAAGGGCAACGGGAACTGCTACCAATAATCTGGCCTTGGCGCTCTCAAGATTTTCAAACTGCCCACCATAGGTGATGGTATAACCCACAGGAAGTCTTATGTTCTCGTTAATTAACTTCTGAACATCATCTACAACTGATTGTAAATCACGGTTACGCACATTAATGCCAACTACTATTCTGCGTCTCGTGTCATCCCGAGATATTTTTGCTGCTCCTTTTTGATAGGTAATAGCAGCCAACTCACTTAAAGGAATTTTACTGCCATTGGGTAAATCCACATATAGGTTCTTTAGATTTTCAATATCCTGACGTTTTTGTTTATCCAGTCTCACAACAAGGTCAAAACGTTTTTCCCCTTCAAAAACACTACCTGCACTACGTCCTGCAAAACCCATTGACACCATATCATTAACGTCTTGAATATTGAGTCCGTAACGGGCAATTTTAGCTCTATTGAATTTGACATTCATTTCTGGCAAGCCAACAATTTTCTCTACAGATATGTCTGCCGCACCTGGAACGTTTTCTATCAAAGCACCTATTTCATTTCCTTTTTTAGAGAGAATATCAAGGTTATCACCAAAAATCTTAATGGCAATATCTGCACGTACGCCTGTAATCAACTCGTTAAAACGCATCTCAATAGGTTGTGTAAATTCCACTTCCATCCCAGGAATAATTGCCAATGCTTCTTTAAACTTATTGGCAAGCTCGTCTTTGCTTTTGGCAGAAACCCATTCGCTTTTTGGCTTCAATACAATAATTACATCACTTTCTTCCATAGACATCGGGTCTGTGGGTACTTCGGCAGCCCCAATACGTGTCACTACTTGCTTGACCTCTGGAAATTCGTCAAGTAGGATTTTTTCGATTTCGGTAGTGATTTGAACCGTATTACTTAACGAAGTACCTGTCTTTAAAACGGGTTGTATTACAAAGTCTCCTTCATCTAATGTGGGAACAAATTCGCCTCCCATTGTGGCATACAAATAGACAGCTATTGCGAGCAACATTCCTGCGATGCTTAACACCAAACGCTTACTATGCAACGCCCAATGGATGACCGGGTCATATAGATTTTGCAACCAGCGCATCAAGCGAACTGATATGTTCTTATCAGTGGTTTTGGATGGTTTTAAGAATAGAGATGCTACCACCGGAACATAGGTAAAACACAGTATCATAGCACCGATTAAGGCAAAACTGAAAGTCAATGCCATAGGTCTGAACATTTTACCCTCTACACCAGACAAGGATAATATTGGGATGAATACGATTAAAATAATAAGTTGTCCAAAAATTGCTGAATTCATCATTTTTGATGCTCCAGTAAATGTGATTTTATCTTTGAAGACTTGTTTTTTGGCTTTTGCTAAAGCGCTTATTTTATCTGCCTTTTGTGTAATCTGAAAGGCAATAAATTCCACGATAATTACGGCACCGTCAATGATGATTCCGAAGTCAATAGCACCTAAAGACATCAGGTTGGCATCTATACCAAAAATATACATCATCGACAAAGCAAACAGTAGACTCAATGGAATTACAGAAGCAACGACCAATCCCGAGCGAATGTTTCCAAGTAACAGCACCACCACAAAAATGACGATGAGAAAGCCAAAGACAAGGTTCTCTGTTACCGTGAACGTAGTTTTTCCAATAAGTTCACTTCGGTCTAAAAAGGCATTAATATAAACGCCTTCTGGTAAGGATTTGGAAATTTCAGCAACACGTTCTTTTACAGCTTCAATTACTTTTTTAGAATTTGCGTCCTTGAGCATCATCACCTGCCCAAGTACCTTTTCTCCCTCACCGTTCCCTGTAATGGCACCAAAACGTGTGGCATTTCCGAAGCCTACCTTCGCCACATCTTTAATGTAGATGGGAAAGTTGTCATCATTCTTAACCACAATATTTCTAATATCGTCTAATGAAGAAACCAGACCTTCGCCACGTATAAAATACGCCTGATTTACTTTTTCGATATAACCACCACCAGACACACTATTGTTCTTTTCCAATGCTGTAAAAACATCTTGGGCAGTGACGTTCATTGCATTGAGCTTTTCAGTATTTATGGCAACTTCGTATTGTTTTAAAAAGCCTCCCCAAGTGTTTACTTCTACCACGCCAGGGATTCCAGAGAGTTGGCGCTTTACTATCCAATCTTGTATGGTTCTCAAATCTTTGGCAGTGTATTGGTCTTTGAACTCTGGCTCTACATCGAGTATATATTGATAGATTTCTCCCAGGCCTGTAGTGATAGGCCCCATTTCGGGTGTACCAAAACCTTCAGGTATTTTTTCCGAAGCAGATTTAATTTTTTCGGCAATCAACTGGCGCGGTAAATAGGTTCCCATATCATCATCAAAAACAATGGTAACCACGGATAAACCAAATTTTGAAACAGAACGAATCTCTTGCACGCCAGGCAAGTTTGCCATTTCCAACTCTACGGGATAGGTTATGAATTGCTCCATATCCTGCGTGGACAGATTGCGTGACGTAGTGATGACCTGCACCTGATTGTTTGTAACATCTGGGACTGCGCCTATGGGAATTTGTGACAATGAGTACAGTCCAAACCCTGCAATGAAAGTGGTAAACAATAGAACAATAAACTTGTTCTTTATACTGAAATTGATAATATATGAGAGCATCTTTTCATAAAACTTTAAATGATAATAGTACCAAATCCACAATGTGAATTCGGAAAGAAATTTTAAACATTAAATTTTACGAAAGCCGTGGTGGCTGAAAAGGCCCTGAGGAATGTAAGGACGACGTAGGCTCTAAATAATAGAAATTATGATTTTTGAATTCGAAAGGTTCTGGTGTTTTAAACGCTTCATTTTGTGAATTCAAAGTAAAGGCGGAAATTATGGATACGTTGGATTGTTGTTGAAAAGGCAGTTGCTCGTGATCCTCCTTTTCTTCTTGATGTTCTTTATCATGGTCCGTTTTTAATTCGCCATAATGCTTAGAAATAAAAACAAATACATTATCTCCATATTGTTCACTATGAAACTGGGCGTGCTCAATAAATTCATCTATCTGAGATAAATCATTGAAACTAATCCCAAAACTCTGTAAAAGGATTAAAAATGAAAGTGATATGGAAAATAACTTAATCATTAAATCAAAGATAATATATTTTGAATCATAGTATTATTTTAAATTAAACATCGATACCCATAAGCATTTTGATCAATACAGATATGGAAGCCCGCTTTTTTAAGCATCCACAAGCACCGGTACTCTTTGAGCTATCTTTAATAAAAAGTTGTTTCAACATAGTATTGGAAATAAAATTTTTGTCATAGTCAAATTTTGCCAACACGATTTTTCCATAACCTGTAATAAGCGGGCAGGACGAATATCCATTATAAGATTTGTTGCCCATTCTATTGTGCTTCGTTTACCAAAGTTGATTTCTTTAAAATTCTTGCATAACACTTGGCGGTGCGGCGTGTATCATATCATATTTTATATCGCAGCGACTATCTTTTACTATGCATCAGCATAATTTCAAAATTGATTATCCGGATAAAACTAATAGGTGATTGTAAGAAAGACTGTAACTTATGAAACACTTCACCCAATTACCATTATAGGTTTTCAAAATGAACAAGTGCTTTTATAATTCAATCATTCAAAATTTAACACCCATATTCCGCGTACTTCGTTAATGTCGTAACCTGTTGCTTTATCGTTAGGATACAAATCTATAATGGTTGTAAGCACTTCAGTTTGTATAGTCTTATTAGGGATACCGTGGCATTGCAAACACATAGAATTTGTGGTTATGGGATAATAAAAGGTATTGTGCCCGTTTTCCACTTCAGTTACAGGTTGATAGTCTTCACCATTTGCAATTGCTTTTTTAAACTGTTCGATAATTTTCAGCTCTTTTGTATTTGCCTGATTTTTAGGATTTCTAGGTTTGTCACTTACCCTTTTTATTGTAGCGTTTTGAGCCGTTGCCATACTATCTGTAATGGGATAAGCGTGTACATTGCAAAATGTAACCGCTTCAACAGTCCCTTTTTTCTGAATGGCACCCATAAGGTTTTTGCCCAGTTCTTTTTTGGTGTTCAAGGCATATTCCAGACCCCTTTCTGCTGGTGTTTTCTTTTCTTCAGAATGAGGAGCACCTATCTTTTTTCCATCATTGCGATACTTCATCTTGCCCTTGCTTTCTTCCTCGATATGTTTTTTGAACCATTCGGGCTCGTCAATCTCATAATCGTACATATAATCTGCAATTTGCCGGATTTCTTCTTCATTAAAAGCTTGGTAGGGCATCACTCCAAATCTACGGACAGCACCTCTCATTTTAGACTTTTCTTTACTTGGCTTTTGTACAAACTTCCAAATGGCATCGGCAAATTCTTCTTTTGTCGTGTTTTCATTCAGGTAATGTGATTTAATGGCCACCATAGGTGGTGCTATACGCGCATCGTGACTTGTATTCGGGTTATGACATACATAACATTGGGTTTCCATCAATTTCTTCCCAGAATGTTTCATAGAATCTGATACCGGTGTATTTTCTATTGCATTATGACTTGCATAACCTGAATTCTTTGAGTTTTTGCAACTGGTGAAGATCACCGAAGCGAATCCTATGACAGTTATTAATTGAAATATTCTCATATCGATATTATTTTATAAGCAAGAACTTACAGTCTGTGATTGGATATACACCGTGCACTATATTTTTGGGCAGTGTGATTATATCTCCTTTTTCTACAATGGTTGTTTCATCTCCAATTGTAACTTTCGCACTTCCTTCGAGCATTAACATTGGCGCCTCCATCGATGCACTATGCGGTTTAAGGTCTTGATCCTTTCTCATTGCAAAAACAATCATTTTGTAATCACTTTCAAAAATGGTCTTATTAACTATCTTATCGCCGTATTCAACTTTTGCTGATAGATTATTTTCACTTATTTTTTCGTTTAACTTCTGGTCTCCACAACTGGTTAGCAGAATAGTTGCAACTAATAAACTGAATAGATATCTCATAATTTTTAATTTAGATTTCCTGCCACACAACTTATGTATGACATCGCTTTATTTTTTAATTTATTTTCTGCACCTTCTGGCGGATAGCCTATCTGAGCAAGTGTGCGCTCGGCGATCGCAAGGTCGTTTACCGTCTCGTAGGTAAATGAAACTTCAGAAGAGCCATCTGCTATCTGCACATTATTAATACCTGAAAGTTTTAGTAATCGCGCTGCAATGCCGTTTGTGCAACCACTACATTTAACATTTTGTAATTTGAGCGTTGTTTTCATTTTTTTTAATTTTTAGATGGCCACATCATATAACCACCTTTTAAATCGTAAATTTCTTTAAAGCCCATTGTCTCTAATTTTAGGGCTGCCTGATGGCTTCGGTTTCCGGAATGACAGTATAGATAAACAGGTTGATCCCTATCTAATTTTTCAAATTCGCTTTTAAATTTATCTTGTTGAAAAAAGTCAATATTTAAAGCGCTATCGATTGCGCCTTGATTGAATTCTTGAGTTGTTCTAACATCGACCAATTGAACATTGTTGTTCTCAATTGCTTTGTTGAAATCTGATGCAGTAAGAACTTTTATCGTGTCTGATTTTTGTGCATTTGCTCCAAACATCGTATTAAATAGTGCCATAATTAGAATAATATTTTTAATTAAATGTGTTTCCTTTTTATTGTAAAATTAAGTAGCATAGAAGCAAGAGTCCGTAACCAATGTTACCGTAGTCAAAAAAAAGCGACAATTACTTGTCGCCTTTCCACTAACCAGCCATAGATTTCATATAAGAATCCATTGATTGAATTTTATAGAATTTCAAACAAGCTCCGATACCTTCATATCAATATCTGCTATAATGGGAAAGTCAAAATAGACGCCTGTTTTCTCTCGAACGTTGCTTGCCCGTCCCAGATGCGCGTTTATACTATCGATACTTAATCTGAGCAATTCCGTATTGAGAGCGGTGAATTCGTTTTTTCGAGTGGCAAAGCCGCTAAAACTGTTTGATTTCAATAAAACTGCGATGTAATTTTATTTTCTGGTCTTTTTCCATCTTTTTAAGAAGTCTGGAAATAACGATACGACTTGTATGGAGGTCTTTCGCTATCTCTTTGTGAGTAGTGTAGATGTGCTTGCTATTAAGAATTTCAATCTTATCCTGAATATAGTTTTCCAAGCGTTCGTCCATATTGTTGAAGGCTATATTATCTATGCTTTCGAGCATTTCCATCATACGAGTATGGTAACTGTCAAAAACAAAGACGCGCCAAGTTTTGTATTTACTAGACCATTCTTCCATTTTGCCCACAGGAATCATCAGTAGTTTTGCTGGGGTTTCTGATACTGCGTGAATTTCACTCTTGGTGTTTCCTATACAACAGGTCATCGTCATTGCACACGTGTCACCCTTTTCAAGATGATACAATAACAATTCATCCCCATCAGAATCTGGACGCAATACTTTAATGCTTCCGGAAAGTAGTAATGGCATTGATTTAACATACTGCCCTGGTTTAATTAAATCTTGACCTTCTGGCACTTCCATAAAAGTACCCACGCCATTGATTTCTTCAATTAGTGCTGGTTCAAATTGTCCGCCATAATATTTTTTAAGTTCTTGAATCATTATCTGCCCATTTTGCAATTGAAGGGTTGTACTTGAAAAAGAAATGCGCCCAAATAGATTTTGAAACTGTACCCATGTAGGGCATCAACAAAAAACAATCCCAGTACAATATAACCAAATATTGCAAGAGGGTGGCTTGCCAAACCTGTGAAGTAATTAATTTCGAATACAGCCACACCCATTGCAGTCCTTACACCGTAGGTAACATAAGAACCTCTAAAGCGCTGGCTCTATGCTGTATTTTAGACTGCATTTTGGGAATTTTAAGAGTAAAAGGTTGTATAGATATGTTCTTTTCAAATTATTCGAAATTTTTACACAAAAATATAAGAAATTCAAATGAATAGTGATAACCGATGTTGCAGATAAGAAGTACAATAAAAAACAACTATAGTGCTATTACTGTTATACGTAAAATTATTGATAGAATAATATGATTTTATGTCAATTGAAAGAATATGGTGTTAAAACTAATTCGCTTCTGAAAGATTGTAAATGTTGTACCTGAGCAAAAAAAGCCGAGATTTTCATCTCAGCTTTTTTGTACCTTGGGTGGGAATCGAACCCACACTCCCGAAAGAACTGGATTTTGAATCCAGCGCGTCTACCAATTCCGCCACCAAGGCAAATACGGACGGCAAAAATACAATTTTTTTATAAAACCTAAATATTTATATGGTTCATTTTTAACTTGCTTTTGTAATTAATTTTTACATTTGCAAACAACCAATTTGAAATAAAAAACATGTCAGCTCCTATTCCCGAACCCAAAATTTTTGCCTGTAAGCAAAGTGAAACGCTCGCCGCCAATATTGCTAAGGCCTTTGGTATTCCGTTAGGTAAAGTAATTACTTCCACTTACAGTGATGGTGAGTTTCAGCCTTCTTTTGAGGAATCCGTTCGTGGAAGCCGCGTTTTTATCATTGGCTCAACACACCCCAATAGTGACCATTTGATGGAAATGCTTTTGATGCTTGATGCTGCAAAACGTGCATCGGCAAGGCATATTACAGCTGTTTTACCTTATTTCGGCTGGGCACGGCAAGATAGAAAAGATAAACCACGTGTGCCAATTGCTGCAAAATTGGTGGCTAAAATGCTGGAAACTGCTGGAGCTACCCGTATTATCACCATGGATTTGCATGCCGATCAAATTCAAGGGTTTTTTGAAAAACCAGTTGATCACCTTTTTGCCTCAACTATATTTTTGCCACACTTACGAAAGCTAAACTTAGACAACCTAACGATCGCATCGCCAGATATGGGAGGTAGTAAGCGGGCATATGCCTACTCTAAAGCCCTGGAAAGCGATGTGGTAATTTGTTATAAGCAACGTGAAAAAGCAAACGTGATTTCGCACATGGAGCTTATTGGTGATGTGGAAGGAAAAAATGTGGTTTTGGTTGATGATATGGTTGATACCGCAGGAACCTTGACAAAAGCTGCCGACTTAATGATGGAACGTGGCGCTTTAAGCGTTCGTGCCATCTGTACACATCCTATCTTGTCGGGCAATGCTTATGAAAAGCTCGAAAACTCAAAACTAGAAGAACTTATTGTTACAGACTCCATCCCATTGAGTCAAGAAAGCAAGAAAGTAAAAGTGCTAACTTGCGCTAACTTATTTGCCGAAGTCATGCTAAGTGTAAATCACAATAAAAGCATTAGTTCTAAATTTTTAATGTAACCTTCAACAATACAGACAGAAAAGCGGTAAAATAACCGCTTTTTTATTTTCAGTACAGAGAAAAAAACTGCATCTTTGCACTCCGAAAATTTTAATATATACTAATTTACAATTTATTACAATGAAATCAATTTCAATCAAAGGATCTAAAAGAGAAAGCGTAGGCAAATCGGCAACGAAAGCCTTACGTAATGCTGGAAAGGTTCCTTGCGTCGTGTACGGAGGGGATGAAACCATTCATTTTTCAGCAGATGAACTGGCATTTCAAAACCTTATCTACACACCCGACGTTTTTAGGGTTGAGTTAGAGTTGGAAGGTGGCGATAAAATTGACTGTGCCTTACAGGACATTCAATTTCACCCAGTAACAGACCAAATTCTACACATTGATTTTTATCAATTATTCGATGGTACTCCAATAAGCATGACCATTCCGGTACGTGTTAGAGGTAACGCCCTTGGGGTTAAAAACGGTGGGGTATTGCGTATCATTAACCGTAGATTACGTGTTAGAGCATTGCCTAAAAACCTTCCAGATTTTATAGATGTTGACATTACCAATATGAAAATTGGAGATGTACAGACTGTTGGTGATATCGAAACAGAAGATTTTGAATTCTTACACGAAGACAAAAAAGTAATCTGTCAAGTTAGAACTTCTCGTACAGCAATCGTTGATGAGGTACCAGAAGATGAAGACGAAGATGAAGAAGGTGAAGAAGGAGCTGAAGGCGAAGAAGGAACTGAAGCAGCTGCTGAAGGAGGAGAAAACAAAGAAGGATCTTCTGACGAATAAAAACTTCTATCTTAAGATATACAAAAAGCATCCTATAATTCGGGATGCTTTTTTTATTTTTACTGCTGAAACTGTTTCAGAATGCTATCATTTTTTAAAAACCTTTTTAGCACAGAACAAAAACCACCTTATACTGAAGGCGAACCCATGAAAAAATTTTTAATTGCCGGATTGGGAAACATTGGCCCAAAATATCACAATACACGCCACAATATTGGCTTTAAAATACTAGATGCATTAGCTGAAGAGAATGACCTAACCTGGGAAACCGAAAAACTGGGCGATATTACCATCCATAAAAAGAAAGGACGTACTTTTTTATTGCTAAAACCCAGCACCTATATGAACTTGAGCGGAAAAGCAGTACGCTATTGGTTAGATAAAGAAAAAATACCATTGGAAAACCTGTTGGTAGTGACCGATGATCTAAACTTACCTTTTGGGACAATTCGCATAAAAACAAAAGGGAGCGATGGTGGCCACAATGGATTAAAAGATATACAAAACACCTTGCAAACCAATAAGTACAACCGCTTTAGGTTTGGTATTAGTGACGAATTCAGCAAAGGGAGACAAGTTGATTATGTTTTAGGTGAATGGGATGAGGAAGAAAACAAAAAATTGCCCGAACGCTTGGAAAAAGCTTCTAAAGCCATAGAATCTTTTGGCTTAGCGGGTATAAATAACACTATGAACTCTTTTAACGGAAACTAAGGTGAAAGAATACAGCTCCGCTTCTAAATATGATAACGACAGACATTGTGTGATAACCATTGGTACTTTTGATGGAGTTCACATAGGCCATAAAGCTATCTTAAAACGGTTGGTTGAGGCCGCAGAAAAAAACAATTTAGACTCTGTCTTGTTAACTTTTTTTCCCCACCCAAGGATGGTGCTTCAAAAAGATTCTAACATAAAACTCATCAATACACTTTCAGAAAAAAAAGAACTGCTCGAAAAAACAGGTTTAGGACATTTGGTAATCCATCCATTTACTAGACAATTTTCGCGTTTAACAGCAGTAGAATACGTCCGCGATATTTTGGTTAACAAACTCAAGGCGAAAAAAATAATTATTGGTTATGACCATCGTTTTGGCCGAAACCGTACTGCCGATATAAACGATCTAAAAGAATTTGGAAACACATACGGATTTACTGTGGAAGAAATTAGTGCCCAAGAGCTGGATGAAGTAACAGTAAGTTCAACCAAAATACGAAAAGCATTGCAGGCAGGAGACATTAGTACTGCAAATGAATATTTAGGCTATCAATTTATGATTTCAGGAACGGTTGTAGAAGGAAAAGCTATTGGCAGAACTTTGCAATACCCAACTGCCAATTTAAAACCTTCAGAAGATTACAAACTGATTCCTAAAAATGGCGTGTATGTGGTTGAAGCAACAATAAACAGCCAACGAGTTTTTGGCATTACTAGCATAGGTACCAATCCTACTGTAGGAGGGTCACAAAAAACAATTGAAACCTATTTTTTGGATTTTGACCAAGACCTATACAACCAACCGTTACAAATCGAGTTCATTACACACATTCGTGATGAAGAAACCTTCGACGGTGTTGAAACCTTAAAAGAAGCCATTAAGCAAGACGAACTATTTGCCAGAAACTTTATTAAAACCCGTGAATAAATTTCTATTTAAACATATAGATAACACTGGGCTCATACTATGGCGAGTAGTTTTTGGGGCATTAATCGCCATTGAAGGTTTTGGTGCTATTGCAACAGGTTGGGTAAGACGTACTTTGGTCGAGCCTGATTTTACATTTAACTTTATCGGTTTTGAATTTTTACAACCATTGCCTGGCGATTTAATGTATTGGTATTTTGCATTAATGGGCACATTTGGCATTTTGGTAATGTTAGGCTATAAATACCGGTTTAGCATGTTTTGCTATGCACTTATGTGGACCTGTGTGTATTTAATGCAAAAATCATCATACAATAATCATTATTACCTAATGATGTTACTGTGTTGGCTTATGGTATTCTTACCCGCCAACAAGTGGTTTTCTATTGATGCGCAACAAAATGCTAAGCTCAAATCGCCGTCTATGCCTAGATGGGTACTATTAGTAGTTATTTTACAAGTCTGGATTGTGTACACCTACGGTTCTATTGCAAAATGGTATCCCGGGTGGCTAGATGCCAGTGTACCTGCACTTTTTATGCGAGGCAAGAGTGATTATTGGCTTGTGGGCGGATTGCTTCAAGAAAATTGGGTACATTGGTGCATAGCCTATGTAGGTGTGTTTTTCGACCTTTTAATCGTGCCTTTGTTACTTTGGAAACGTACCCGATTGGCTGCTTTTATTGTTTCCATATTTTTTCACCTCTTTAACTCATTTATATTCCAAATTGGTATTTTTCCGTATATGTCCATGGCTTTTGCCTTCTTTTTCTTTTCTGCGGAAACGTTACAAAAACGATTTCTTCCGAAGAAAAAATTATACACCAAAGGCGAAGTCATCGTTCCAAACTATAAGCCAACGCTAATTACTATATTCTCAGTCTATTTTATAATCCAAATAGGATTACCATTAAGGCATTGGTTTTTTAAAGACGATGTGCTTTGGACCGAAGAAGGCCATCGCCTAAGTTGGCGCATGATGTTACGAAGTAAAACAGGGTCGTTAAGTGTTTGGGTAAAAGATAAAGATTCTACTGAAAGAAGACGTTATAACTATAATCAATTGCTATCTAAAAAACAGCAACGCTCAGTAAAATCGAAACCCGATATGTTATGGCAATTGGCACAACGTATCGAAGAGACTGAAGCCAAAAAAGGCCGAAATGTTGAGGTGTATATGGATGTTCAAATTAAAGTGAACACCGGGACTTATCATAGATTGATTGATAAAAATGTTGATTTAGCTGCAGAACCATGGCATCACTTTAAACACCATGATTGGATATTACCTTCCACAGAAAATTTTGCTAGGAAATAAACCGCTAAAAAAAACTTCGTTAAAAGCTGTATTTCCCTAACTTTGCTCTCTTAAAATTTTAGGACTATGTTACAAGTACAAGAAATCCGCGAAAACAAGGATCAATTTATCAAAGCACTTGCCAAAAGAGGCATTGATGCCACTAACGATCTGGAAGCGATTATTGCTGCAGATGAAACTCGTAGAAACACCCAGACTAAACTGGATGAGGTGTTGTCACAGTCCAATAAATTTTCTAAAGAAATTGGGATACTTTTTAAAAATGGGGAAACCCAAAAAGCAAACTTGCTAAAAGAAAAAACAACCCAATTAAAGCAAGATTCTAAAACGCTTCAAGAACAATTAAATGCTGCTGAAGAAAAATTGCAAGAGTTATTGTATGGTATACCTAACGTGCCGCACGAAAGTGTACCAGCAGGAAATGACGAAGAGGATAATGAAGAAATTTTTAGAGAACTAGACATCCCAACGCTTGAGGAAGGTTCATTACCGCACTGGGAATTGGCTAAAAAATACGACCTAATCGATTTTGAATTGGGCGTAAAAGTAACTGGGGCTGGATTTCCTATTTACAAAGGAAAAGGTGCTCGTTTACAACGTGCGTTAATCACATACTTTCTAGATAAAAATATTGAAGCGGGCTATACCGAGTATCAAGTTCCGTTAATGGTAAATGAAGATTCTGCACGTGGTACGGGTCAATTGCCAGATAAAGAAGGGCAAATGTATCATATCACGAATGACGATTTGTATATGATTCCCACATCTGAAGTTCCAGTAACCAATATGTTCCGTGGCGATTTATTGAAACAAGATCAGTTACCTATTCAATGTACAGGTTACACACCTTGCTTTAGAAGGGAAGCGGGAAGTTATGGAGCACACGTTCGTGGTTTAAACAGACTGCACCAATTTGACAAAGTTGAAATTGTACGCGTAGAACATCCCGATAACAGCTACAAAGCGTTAGATGGGATGGTTGAACACGTAAAAGACATATTACGCGAGCTTAAGTTGCCTTATCGAATTTTACGCCTTTGTGGTGGAGACTTAGGGTTTACCGCAGCTTTGACATATGATTTTGAAGTGTTTTCTACCGCTCAAGACCGTTGGCTGGAAATTTCTTCTGTATCTAACTTTGAAACCTTTCAAGCCAACCGATTGAAGCTTCGTTTTAAAGATGAAAATGGTAAAAACAATCTTGCTCACACCTTAAACGGAAGTGCTTTGGCATTACCTCGTGTATTAGCAGGAATTTTAGAAAACTACCAAACCCCTGAAGGAATTAAAATCCCTGAGGTATTAGTACCGTACTGTGGGTTTGATATGATAAAATAGTATAGAGGTGGGTGGTTTATTTACCGCCCACTCTATCTTCATTTTGCTTTACAAAAGCAGACCAACCTGTGTAGCTTTTACCCGTTTTAATACGACCTTCATTATAGAAATGACAAACGGCTGCTGCCAGTCCATCAGTGCTATCTAGATTTTTAGGTAATTCTTTTAAGCCAAGTGTGCTTTGCAACATTTTGGCGACCTGTTCTTTACTGGCATTTCCGTTACCGGTGATTGCCATTTTTATTTTTTTAGGAGAATATTCGGTAATAGGCACTTCTCTTGAAAGTCCGGCCGCCATTGCCACACCTTGCGCTCTTCCTAATTTAAGCATGGATTGTACATTTTTCCCGAAGAAAGGCGCCTCGATGGCTATTTCATCTGGGTGAAACGTATCGATCAATTCAATGGTTCGTTCAAAAATAAGCTTCAGTTTCACGTAATGATCTTTATGTTTTTTAAGTTGCAATTCGTTCAGTTGCATAAATTGCATCTTTTTTCCCACTACTTTTATGAGTCCGAATCCCATAATGGTAGTTCCGGGATCAATACCCAAGATTATCTTTTCTGAACTCATATTTGAAAACTTTCTGTAACTTCGTTGTTTATGCGAACCGTATTGCACAAATCTAAACAATATTGGTTGACCGCCCTAAAGGTTTTACTATTAGGGGTTACATTCGCCTATATCTATTACAAACTTACTTCTGGCGAAACACTGCAATGGCAAACATTTATTTCTGAAATTCAATCAAAAAACGTCACCTATGTTCTGTTGTTTACCCTATTGGCAGGAGTTAATTGGGTTTTTGAAATTGCTAAATGGCAAACGGCAGTTTCAAAAATTAAACCTATTTCTTTTTTTGAAGCTACCAAACAGAGTTTAATGGCTTTAACCATATCCTTGCCAACACCCAACCGAATTGGTGATTATGGCGCCAAAGCGTTTTTTTACCCTTCAGAAAAAAGAAAGGAAATACTTTTGCTCAACTTTTTAAATAATAGTGCCCAAATGGTGATTACCTGTTTTCTGGGTTGTTTTGGGCTATTTATTTTGGCGTTCAACTACTCTTTACCATTTTCAGGCACCAATTTAATTATTTCAATTTCGGTTTTATTAATTGTAATTATTACTACGTATTTCTTCAGAAAAAAACAGCTTATTATAAAAGGGCTCTCAGTTGTAAACCTATTTCAATACATCAAGAAACTACCCTATTCTTTAAAATTAAAGTTGCTGCTATATTCCTTTTTAAGATACATCGTGTTTAGTCTTTTATTTTTTGTAATCTTATTGTTTTTTGATGCTGATATTTCAATAGTAAAAGCTGTTCCCCTTATATTCGCTATGTACCTTTTGGTTTCTATTGTACCTTCCTTTTTTATTTTTGATATCATAATTCGAGGCGGCGTAGCTGTATGGCTTTTTTCACTAGTAGGAATAAACGAAGTGACCGTGCTTTGCACCGTTTTTACTATGTGGTTGCTTAATTTTATTCTTCCAGCACTCGTGGGAAGTTTTTTTGTGGCACGTTATAAAACACGCAACGTATGATGACATTAGGCTTTATTTTGCTTATGGTCTATTTAATCCTTTTATTATTTATTTGGATAGGAATGATACGGTTAAAACCAACTGTTTTGCATGCTGTACAACCCAAAACTGCATTTACCATTGTTATTCCTTTTAGAAATGAAGCTGAAAAAATACCCAACTTACTAACTTCATTAAAACAACTGAACTATCCTACTGAATTGTTTGAAGTCATTTTTGTAGATGATGAATCAGAAGACAACTCGGTATTGACAGTATCAAAAACATTAGAAACCTGTGTATTCCCTTTTAAGATAATTCGAAACAATCGGTTTTCAAATTCCCCTAAAAAAGATGCAATCACTACAGCTGTTTCTGAAGCAAAGCACGAATGGATTCTTACAACCGATGCCGATTGTGCAGTACCTAAAAAATGGTTGCAGTGTTTTGATTTTGTAATTCAAAAAGACAATCCAAATATGATTTGCGGCCCGGTAGTTTATAAGAGCAATGGTAGTTTAATACGTGCTTTCCAACAGTTTGACGGATTGAGCTTACAAGCGGTAACTATGGGAGGATTTGGGCATCGTCAGGAAATTTTATGTAATGGCGCCAACATAGGGTACAAGAAATCCGTTTTTAAGCAAATAGACGGCTTTACAGGAAACAATCACATTGCAAGTGGTGATGACATCTTTTTATTGGAAAAAGTAAAAGAGCACTCTTCAAAACCTGTGCAATTTATAAAAACCAGTGATGCGGTTGTAATAACCCAACCACAAAAAAAATGGACGCAAATAATTAATCAACGGGTACGTTGGGCTTCAAAAACAAAAAAACAAGAAAATTGGCTTCCAAAAGTAATTGGAGCCATTGTTTTTATGGTTAATTTTTGGATAGCCTTTGCGTGGATATATGCTTTTTATAACACACAATTTCTATACTTTTATCTTTTTGTGCTTTCTATAAAAATTTTAGTGGATGGAATTATCATTTTCTCAACAGGCACTCTTTTCAGAAATAAAGCAGTGTCTTTATCATCCGCTTTGCAGGTTATAATCAGTGGTCTATTATATCCATTTATAACAGTAACTGTGTTTGTTATGAGCTTATTAGGGAGCTATCACTGGAAAGGACGCCGTTTTAAAGCATAACCGCAAATTGATTACTTTTAGTTAACTTTAGCATTATAAAACTTGTCCCCTATGAAACGTCTGCTTTTCTTACTTATCTTACTTGTTAGTATTACAAGTATTGGCCAGCAACAATATACCGTAAATGGTGAAACCTACACCTTACAGAAAGAAGTTGATGGGCCACTCACACTATTATGGAACAGTATTGATAATGAATACCGCTACTTCTTAGAAAAAGGAAACACCATAACCGAATTAAAAAACACCGAAGTTAACGGCAATTATCAAGAAGAGTATAAAGAAGTGCTACAAAGTCAAACAGCAGATGTTTCCCTTGCCGTGGACGATGTAAAATTGACCTTGCCAAGCTTACGCGATTTTGTAGTGAAGTATAACAAAAAAGTGGATCCTACTTTTACTTCTGAAAAAAAATCCATCCAACTTAAAACTCGCTTAGGTGCCTTTGTTGGGGCATCAAACAATGTGTATTATATAAACCCTGACAATACCATCTTACCAACCTTTGGGATTGATTTTGAAATTATAGACGAAGTAAAACTGAAAAGACACGCTTTGGTGTTTAGGTTTAAGCAATCGCTGGAAAACAGCGATTATGAGTTTTCAAACTCTGAATTTTCATTAAACTACCGTTTTAAGTTCATAAAAAATAATGCTATAGACGTTTTTATAAATACTAAGGTTGTTGCCTATTCATATGCATCACGCGATATTGTATTTATTAACGATAACGGAAATGAAGATCGTATTACTGGTTCTGGTGGAGATCTACAGACACCTGGAGCCTTTGGTTTAGGTGCCGACATTGCATTGGGCAATGGTTATATTACGCTGTCGTACAACGATATTGTTGCTATAGGAAGAGAAAGTAGTGATGATTTTCCAGTAGATTTTAGCTTGGGCTACAAGTTTAATTTATAGTATCATCTGTTTGCAAAACAATAGGGAGAGTAAACTTGGTCTTAACAGGAATGCCTCTTTTGTAAGCTGGGGCCGTAAGGGCAATTGAATCTATTTTTTTTCTTAGTGTTTCTTCCAGGCGTGGCAATTCAGCTTTGGTAAGGCTGTCCATTTCAATGCTTTTTACAGATAGCTGCCCTTTTTCTGAAACTGAAAACTTCACATAAACCGTATCGTTCAAGTCCTTTATAGACATATCCTTATTATTGGTAGCAGCTTCAAATAGATAGGCGGCCAACGTACTTTCAAAACAGTTTTTTTGTGCTTTTTTTTCTGAAAAAGATTCGCACGATTTAAAGACAGGATATTGGTCAACATTTTTCCAATCTATCATTTTTATTTCTTCATCATAAAATGTTTCCGAAGAAATTTTATCGGTTTCAAAAAACTGGCAGGAAACTGTTGTAGTAGCAATAATAAGATAAAGGATTAGGTGCTTCATAATTACAACGCTCTCAAATTATTGCAAATTTATATGAATAATTTGTAAGTATAGTACAAATTTGCAGTTGATACAAAACAGGTTGATAAAAGAAGCTCAAGGACTAACTGAAGATTATAATGCTTTCAAAAATTCTTAGACTTTTGAGATAAGGTTTGGTGCTCTTTTTAAAATTTGTAACTTAAGCGTACCAATTGATTAACTAAATTTAACTAAATTTTGAAGTCGAAAAACTAAATTAATTATGAAAAAAATTATTTTTAAAACTATTGTGTGTGTTTCTTTTGTAGCTGCCCTTACAGGCTGCAGTAGTGACGATGAACCCGAAATACAAGCGCCAACTGTAACAAGTGAAACAACTCTTGAAAATGTAGAAATTACTTATACAACTATTGAAATTCAAGGAAAAGTCTCATCTGACGGAGGAAGCGAAATCATCTCTCGTGGAGTTTGTTGGAGTAGTAGTCAAAATCCAACAGTTGATGACAATAAAACAACAGAAGCATCTAATACTTTTACAAGTACTATTGAAAATTTAGATGCAAATACAACATATTACTTTAGAGTATATGCGACTAATAGTGGTGGAACAAGCTACGGTACGCAACAATCTTTCAACACCTCAAGCTTAGATGGTACTATGTGGGATTTTGAGCTAGTCTACAACAATGGCCAAATATCGCATGGTGATGTTACTTTTTACCCAAATGGAACCACACTCTATGATGAGCCTAGTGACCCAGGAACTTATACAAGTTATGGAACTTGGTCTTTAACGGGTAATACACTAACGTATATATTGGACTCAAGTTCAACAAACCCTTATTATGAATTTACAGGAGCTATAACGGGTCAAACAATGAGCGGAACATTTACGCACTACAATGGTACTCAAAATTGGAGTGCGACAGAATACCCATAATAAATAAGGCATAAAATTAACTCGCCTACAAACTGCTCTGGCGGGTTTTAACCGAAAAAACGATTCGGAAAATTTAATATGAAATAAAAGTCACGATCACTGGAGTAAAATGGGAAGCACTAAAAGGGTTAAGAAAAACTTTGGGGCTGTGTAGTTAAAAATTTATTCCGTTGAAAAGTGAAGTTCTTCAATATAAAACCCGAAACTAAATAGCTTCGGGTTTTATATAGGATAGACTATCTTTTTTACTATTCAACTATAAATAATATTGGAAGGGAATACAGTACATTTACTTTTTTCCCATTCTCTTCGCCAGGTTGCATTTTCGGCATGGTATTAACTACTCGTAGGGCTTCAGTCTCTAAATCTGAATGTGGTGCACGGGCGCGGGCATCGGCCACATTTCCATTTTTGTCTATTTTAAACTGAACATAAATTTTTTGTTTTCCGGTTAAGTTTGCTTTTTCGGCTACCTTGATGTTAAAGTTTTCTTGAGTAAATCGCTGTATCTTTTTGGACATGCAATTTTTAGCTTCTTCATTGTTTAAGCCCTCGCAACCTGGGAAGGTAGGTACTTTATCGATTGCTGCAAACGGAACGTCCGCATTTGTTGCTTCCGATTCATGTTTCGAAACTGATACGTTAGGCTCACCTTTAGTTTCGTCAAGATATTCTTGTACTGAATTATATACTTTATCTCCAGGCTCGGCTTTTGTGGCCAAAAAATGTAAGGCTTTTTCTTCTTCAGGAGTCAAGTTTCCCTTTTTCATAATAGCTTCAGAAAGTTCATTGATTTTGGTCATCACTTCACTGTCACCTGTATTTGAAACTAAATTTGCTTCCTCTTTTACTTCGTCTGTTTCATTGGTACACGATGTATAAAACAGCATGGCGCAAACTACGGGAATGAGCAGTAAATACTTTAATTGAAAAATTTTCTTTGATTTTGATTTTTGTAACATAACGATTCGTTTTTTGATTAATGATTGATTGAAAAATGTATTTGTAAATGAAATATCCGACGTTTGAAACACCTGTGATAATAAATTTTGGTAATAGGTTTTTCGTGGTTGCTGTTTAGCCACACTGCTATCGGCTATAAATTCTTGTAGTTCGGTTATTTTTTTCTGGAACACATACACCAATGGATTAAACCAACAGATGATGCGCAAGGCTTCAAAAAACAACAAATCTGCTGTGTGTTTTTGTTTTGCGTGTACTTTCTCATGCAATAAAATATTTTCTTTTTGTTTTTCAGAAAGGTCACTTCCTAAAAAAATAGTGTTGAAAAAAGAAAAAGCCGCTTTGCTATTTGGTAGTTGAATAATTTTTAAATTTTCAAACTTGCTTAACGTTCCAAGTTGCTTCAGTTTATAAAACTTGATAACCTTTACGCTAAAAAGTGTCAATGCCACCAACATTCCAAGCACCCAAATGATTTGTACAATTTCTGAAATAGTCAATAACGACGTGCTGGTTTCTGAAATGGTAACGGCGTCTAACTGTATTGATTTTTGAGCTGTTTCCCCACCAACAATTACTGCTGGAAGTTGTATTAAATACTGTTCCGGAATTGCGTTTCTAAATGCTTCAATTTTAAATAAAGGGAGTAGAAAGCTTATAATTGGAGTTGCCAATAGGTAAATTCTGTTCCAAGTAAAGAAAGTTTCTTTTTTCAGAAATAGATCGTACACTACTAAAAAAAGTAGTTGAAAAGCGATAGTTTGTAAAATGTAATGTATCATGACTTTTCTTTTTTATTAATTTCTTTCATGATGCTTTCCAGCTCGTTGATACTGATGTCGTTTTTCTTCATAAAAAACGAAACCATGCTCTTAAACGAACCTTGAAAATAACCATCTACCAATTTATTGATCGATTGGTTACTGTACTCATTCTTTTTCACTTTCGGAAAATAAATATGACCGCGACCTTCTTTTCTATAATTCACAAAATCTTTACTTTCCAGAATCCGTACAATGGTTGAAACGGTATTATATGCTGGTTTTGGTTTTGGTAACTCGTCAATTATCGCTGCCACATTACCTTCTCCAAGCTCCCAAAGAATGTGCATAATATCTTCTTCTGCTTTTGTAAGTTGTTTCATAGTACTGTTATTGTGAAGTCAAATATAAACTAAATATTTAGTTTAAACTAATTTTTTAGTTATAAATTTTAATGGTTGGGTTCTTGTATTCAATGGGGGTAAGGGGTAAGATTGGGAGCTACACCCAAGTTGTTTTTTCCTGAATCGTAGTATTACGCGCTCCTTCTAGCGTAAGTTCATCAAATTTACCCATATAGAAGAAGCCTAAACAGCGTTCTCCTTCATTAAGGTTTATTAGTGCGTGTAGATGGTCTTTTAATGCAGGAGAGCTCCAATAGGCGCCTATTTTCATATCATGCGCAGTTAGCCACATATTTTGTACCGCCATAGCAGTTGCGGCAATTTCTTCCCAAGCGGGTACAGACTCTTTGGGGTCCCGCTGCATACAAATAGCGATTACGCATCCAGACTGCAATGGTTTTTCAGCAATCTTTTTTTGTTTGAATTCTGAAATAGTTTCAGTGGTGTTTTTATAGGTTTCAGAGAGGAAGTCCGCTAATTGTTTTCTCGATTCTTCAGAATGAAAAACTTTAAAGCGCCAAGGTTCGGTTTTTCTGTGGGTGGGTGCCCAATTGGCTGTTTCAAGAATTTTTTTTACTTCTTCTTTAGAAATAGGTTGACGGTTATATTGCGCTGGGAAAACCGCCCGTCTATTTTTTATGGTTTCTGAAATCATATGCTTTTTTTTGAAGCTGAAAGATACTAAAAACAGCTTACTCCACTTATCATTTATATACTTTCTACGAATAGTTTACCCTAATTTAGGGACATTAAAAAGTATGTGTTGTTGTTTAAGAACCTCAATAACTTGCTGAAAATCTGTATCGTTTTCAGGAACTTGCTGCTTTTTGCCAGAAAGAATGTTTTCCACCTGTTGTTTCATAACGTCACTGTGATATTCCATTAAAAGTTCTTGCTCTCTAAGTTTCAGTAAACAATCTGATTCACTAAATTCAATTTGAACTTCGGGGTTCACTTTTAAAAATGATATTTTTTCGGGATATGAGCTTTGAAGCACTTTATATACCGCTTCTAAAACACGATTGACTGTAACCGAATTAAGGCAAATTTTATGATCGCAATTTAAAATAACATCGTAATTGCAACGAATATCGCAAACCCCTTTCTTTCCCCAAATTAACTCGTTATGTTCTGCAAAACTCCCCCAACTTCCTGGGCCAGTTGGGCCATAAATACCTACAGACGGTACATTAAAAGCGCCTGCAACATGAGTTATACCTGCATCGTTTCCTATATGAAACAAGGCTCCTGCCATAGCATCACCTACTTCTATCATACCTCCGGTGACCATTTTTACATGGGGCATTTCTTTACTAAAGTATTTTTCAATATCTGGATCGTCAGGTCCTTTTATAATTTTACAATCGAGATTTGGGTATATGTCGTGAAGACGCTCTATTAACTTAGCATATTTATCTGTTGGCCAGATTTTAAGTAAAAAACCAGCTCCATGATGCACCACAAAATAAGGCTTTTTAACTTCTTCTTTTCTTTTAAAATATGGATAAACCTTTAATCGGTTATCAATGTCTATATGTAATTTTGATACAGTATCTATGTAATGCTGTATAGCATGCTGATTCACTTTTTTGTGCGTAGGGTATTTTAAAGCGTGTGGTAAATCGTACCCGCGAAAAGCAGGATAGTTTCCTAATTCGTATATGTTGTCGTACTCATTTTCTTTTTCTTTCACCTCTTTCTCGTTAACTACATTTACTTTTTTTAAATGTTTACTAAAAAAATCTACCAGTCGTGGTGCAACGGCGAAGTCTAACACATCGGAAACTTCAGTAAGTTTGTAAATAGCAGGAATGGCAAAGAAAATATCACCTAAGCCTCCATAACTTTTATAAACCAGTACCCTCCCTAATGATTTCTGTGTTTTATCTGTTGAAGATTGAAGGGCTTCTGAAATTTTATTCCAGAAATTTTCAGGGGCTTGTTTAATTTCTTGTATGGCTCGTTCTTTATTATTGGGATAAAAATTAAAAGAAAAAGTACCAATTCTGTCATTTCCTATAATTTCACAACCAGAAAGAAAAGCCTCTGCTGCTAATCGTCCAGAGGGCTCCAGCCATACGGGCTTACATATAAGACGGTTTGTTTTTCCTAAAACTTTTAGGACCTCTGTATTTGAAATGGGTTCTTTAAATTTAATATTTTTAGGGGTGTTTCTTCGCAATCGGTTATTCCCATAGACTTTACATTTTATATGAGGGTTTTCTTCGGCAAACGTCACAAATTCATGACCCCCTTTTAGGTAGTTTAGATCGCCAAAAAAGGGCATTGTATTTTTATCTTTTATTTCAGAAAGATGTAAGTTATCAACATCAACGGTTGGGGGCATAATTAATTTGTTCGCTACAGCTTCTCCATAAAACTCGTAATGTGATTGATAGTGTTTAGGTGATTGAAAAACATTGAAAGCAGCATTTGAAAAAAGCTTTCTAAATAAATGGAATTTATCTGGATTGCAACAGCTTCTAATTTTTGGGTCTACTTTGCAAAGTATATTTCTACGGACACAAAAATTATAATCATATTCTACCTTACAATAGCGCACAGACTGCTTGATTAAATGTTTTATTAATTTCAATTCATACTCGCAACGAGAGGTACTATTTACTACTACAAAATTTGCTTTGGTGAGACTATCTTTTGTCTTATCGAAATTTTTTAAAGAGTCGTGAATAATAGAATATCCTTTTTGCTCGCCTAAAACTATTAATTGTTTAATAGTAAGCTCTGCGCCACGAAGAGTGGATAATGGTGTATCGTGTAGAAATAAAATTGTTTTCAAAATGATAGACTCTTAGAAAATTTAAAAGGACACTTTTTTAAAATGTCCTTTAAGGGGTTTTAAACAAACAATAGTTTGCTCAAATTAATTGAACTTATCTACTGAAAAAAACGGATTAAGATTTAGTTAAAGACAAATTAATCATCATCCTCGTCGTCATCGTAATACCCATCATCATAGTATCCGTCATCATAATAGCCATCATCATAATATCCATCATCGTAATACCCGTCATCATAGTATCCATCATCGTAGTATCCATCTCCATAATACCCGTCGCCGTAATAGCCATCGTTAAAACTATCAGAATCATCGGTCGAGCAAGAAGAGACTATTGCTCCAGTTATTGAAATTGTGGAGGCAGCCAATAAAGCTTGCCCTGATCTTTTTATAAACTTTCTCCGTTTCATAATTAGAAATGTTAGAAATCATTCTATTAAATATACTCAATTTTTTTAACACTTTAAGTCATTTAATACAACTAGAAAACAAAATAAGGTGATAAAACCCTACTCTAATAAATGATTTTAACTTTTATTTAACATTTGTAAAAAGAAGCAAGTTTACGACAAAGCAGATGCTTTGTTGCAATGCAGAAAAGGTTATGTGTTATATATATTCTTTTACCAACCCAATAAGCGTATTGGCATCTTGTTCGCCGCTCTGGCGCCATTTCATTTCGCCGTTTTTATAGATCATTAATGTGGGCAACCCTTTTACACGTAAGGCTTCAGCCAATTCTTGGTTTTTTTCCACATCAATTTTAATTACTTTGGCTTTGTCGCCAAGTGCAGCGGCTGCATCCCGTAAGGTTGGATGCATTTCTTTACAAGCGTCGTCCCAATCTGCAAAAAATGCAAGTAGAACGGGCTGCTTCGTTTCGATTAATTCTCCAAATTTTGACATTGGCTTATAGTGTTTCTTGAATAAATCTTATTACAAATATAGTATTTCCCTTTTATTATGCTTCTTTACCTCGCTTTTTAAGTTGAATTACAGATATTTCAGGCCACATTCCAACTCTTCCTGGGTAACCTAAAAATCCAAAACCGCGGTTTACATTAATATATCTTCCAAACTCTTCATAAATACCAGCCCAGTTTTCATAACGATATTTAACCGGGCTCCATTTAATCCAACCGGGTATTTCGATGCCAAATTGCATACCGTGCGTATGTCCGCTTAGGGTAAGGTGGTAATTTCTGTCATCTTCTTTTACTTGTGCTTTCCAGTGAGAAGGGTCGTGACTCATTAATATTTTAAAGTCTTCTTTAGATACACCTTCGGATGCTTTATTTAAATCACCTGCTTTTTTAAAACCCCCTTGTCCCCAGTTTTCTACCCCAATTAATTTTATGTGTTCGCCATTTCGGGTTAGTGTCCGGTTTTCATTCAACAACAAATCCCAGCCCATCTCTTTTTGGATGGCCTTTAACTGCGAAAGGTTTTCTTTTTTAGCGGTTTGTGTTTTCCAGTTTACATAATCGCCATAATCGTGATTTCCGAGTACGGAGAAGACACCGTCTTTTGCTTTTAAAGTAGAAAAAATGGATTTCCATCGATCCATTTCTTCTGAAACATTATTGACTAAATCGCCCGTAAACAAGATTACATCGCTTTCTTGTTCATTTGCTAAATTAACCGCATATGCAACTTTTTTTTCATCATTAAAACTACCACTATGGATATCGCTTAGTTGGGTGATGGTATAGCCGTGAAAAGCATCGGGCAGGTCGTCAAACTCCAATGCATATTTTAAAACTTTATAATTGTATTTTCCTTTATACATTCCGTACAATAACGAGGCAAATGGAATAGCAGCAATGCCTAATGCTAAAGTGCTAACAAATTTTCTTCTAGATGGAAGGTAGAAGGATTCGTTTCCGCCGCCTACTTTTGCAAAAAGCCCCACAAACAAACGGATGATATCCTCTCCAAACATTATAAGGACTAGCAATAATTTTGGTACGAAAACGACCAAGAAAAACCCGAAAATATACATCCGGTCCAAGCCTATTGTTCTATCAGAGCCTAAAATACCAAGTTGATAGATTAAAGCACCCAAAATTAAAAGTGAAATGACGATCCAAAGACCATATAGAAAACTGTTGCGGGTTAGTGTTCTAACTGCTTGAAAAGCATAAATATCAATTAAAATATAAATTGAAATAAAAATAACCCATCGTAATACCATTAGTGAAGTAAGATTTTTTTAAATATACTATGTTTAAAAATGCTGAAAAGTGAATTTGCTTTTTTTTAACTGTTTTATAAACAATTAGCCTTTTTGGTTTTAGAGCAACCAACCCAAATACATTAAAAATATATAGCTGTAACAATTTATCTATTAGAGAGTTATATCCTACGTAGTAACCCGTATTTTTTTCAGAAAAAGCAACAATTATAGGACGAAAGTTATAAATTTTAGTAAATTTGTTTTACATAAGTAGGTTGACCAACCTAAGGTGGGTCGATCAAATTTGGGGCGAAAAGTCATCACACCTGTGGTGGCTTTTCTATTTTCAGCAAAATGTAAAGCGTACATCACAACTTTTAATACGCTGATTTTTTGTATCTTACTGTACTAATTTGTTGTATAAAACCTTATCCCCATGAAAAAAATAACTTTTATCATTGTCAGTTTGGTACTTGCTACCGTGCTAATTGGCGCTTCAACCAACAGCTCACAAGAAAAATATTCCCTTAAAGGGGTGTGGGAGCTTACAGACCAATATATGTTTAAAAACAATATGGTGGTCGATACGATTAAGAATCTTAAAAATAGTCGGCAAGTTAAAATGTATACCGATAGCAAAGTAATGTGGACACGCTATAACCCAAAAGACTCCGTAGAATGGTTTGGTTATGGCAATTACGTTGTGAAAGACGGTGTGTTGGAAGAACGCCTTGAATATGGGTCTTTCCAGATGATGAAAATAATAGACACCACCAAGGTATTCCGCTTTAACTTAGTGATAGACGAAAGCTCTTTTAGCCAGATAGCACTGGATGAAAAAGGTAACAGATACTATTCGGAAAACTATACGCGAATTGAATAAATGTAATTTAACTGTTTTATGATTTAACGTCTAAAGCATCCCTTAGGGCATTGCCTATTAACATAAAAGCTGTTACCAAACTCATAATAGCCAAACCAGGAATAATAGCCAGCCAAGGCTTTCCTAAAACAATGTACGCATAATGGTCTTTTATAATACTACCCCAGCTAGGCATTGGGGGTTGAGCGCCTATCCCTAAAAAACTTAGTCCGCTTTCAATTAAAATAGCTGCTGCAAAATTTGCTGCTGAAATTATAATAACCGGAGCCATTGCATTAGGTAAAATATGTTTTGTAATAATCCTGTAATCTTTAAACCCTAAAGCTCTTGCGGCTGTAACATATTGCATTTGTTTAACGCCCATAACCTGTCCTCGTACCACTCTTGCCACTTCTACCCACATAGTAAGTCCCACAGCTATGAAAACCTGCCAAAAACCTTTGCCTAGCGCTAAGGTAATCGCTATAACCAATAGCAATGTTGGGATGGACCACGTTACATTTATAATCCACATAATGGCTGCATCGATCTTTCCACCAAAATAACCTGCTATTGCGCCTAAACTAATTCCTATTATTAAGGAAATAAAAACTGCAACAAAACCGATGCCCAATGATATACGGATACCAATTAGCATTCTGCTCAATAAATCGCGCCCATATTTATCTGTACCTAATAAAAACGTTTTTTCGGTAATATATTTTTTGGGAATTTCATTAACAGTCTCAGCTTCTGGAAACAAGTTTAAAGAATATTCCTTTTGAAGGCCGGCACTTCCGTCGCCTGCATATAATGTTGCTTGCAGTGTCGTGTCTTTTACTGAATGGTTTAGAATAGGAATTTCACTATCGGTATTCTTTTTTCCGAAGAAAAACACTGAAATAGGATTTTGTTCTTTAAGCTCCGCCGGAACTGTAAGAACGTTTACTGTAAAACCCGGTTCTTTTGAATGTATAGAAAGATGCATCTGGTTGGCATCTTGTGAGTTGTCGGGTGCTAAAGCATATGCGAAAACAGCAACTAAAACACAGATCATTAAAAATGAAAAACTAAAAACGCCCCAAAAGTTCTTCTTAAACTTTTGGAGCGCTAATTTTGTTAATGAAGTAGACGTTTTCACGTTGTAAATGTAACAAAAAGGTTCAATCTTTCCATGTTACTTACAGCGCTAATAAATGCAACTTTAATTTTTAATATCTGCCATTTTTCCGGCTTTGATATTGTTTATTTTTAAGTCTCTCAAGACATTAATTGCTTCTTCTACATAAATATCCTTTGCAAGGTTTGTATGCCATCTTTTACGTTTTTCACGTAGTGTGGTGTCTTGCTTCATCATTTCAATTTCGTAAGGAAGTGATTTATAATTTAATTTGTTATCGTATTTATCAATCTCTTCAAACTTTTTTGTTTCTTCCTTCCGCTTTTCTATATCGGCTACGTATTTGTCAAAGTTAAGTGGCACCACAGACTCATCGCGACGTGCTTTTATCCATTTTGCATCTTCATCTATTAATTGAAGTTGTGCATTCTTTTCCATACGGGCTTTGCTCTTACTAATGGTTTCTTCATAATCAATGTAACCATCCCATTTTTTATAATCTGCCGAGTCTATCTTATCATACGGCAATGGATTGTCGTAATCGCGTTCACCTACATCAAAATAGCTGTATTGATCTGGCATTACGACATCACTTTTTACACCTTCAAGCTGTGTTGAACCACCATTTACTCTATAGAATTTTTGGGTGGTAATTTTTAAGGCGCCCATATCGCCCATATCGCTTTTTCTAATCCATTGGTTTAAGTCCAATACATTTTGAACGGTACCTTTTCCATACGTTTGTTTGCTGCCTATAATTATAGCACGTTCATAATCTTGCATGGCTGCTGCTAAAATTTCGGAAGCCGAGGCTGAAAGCTCATTAACCAAAATCACTAACGGGCCATCCCAAACAATTGCATCGTCTTCGTCTTCCAATACTTCTTTTTTACCGTTGGAAGCTACTTGAACAACGGGTCCTTCTTCAATAAAAAGGCCGGCAATATCTACGGCAGTACGCAAAGAACCGCCACCATTTCCACGAAGGTCAAGCACCAATCCTTCCATGCCTTCTTCCTTAAGGCGTTCTATTTCTTTTTTCACATCACTAGCTGCGTTACGTTCCTTATAATCTTCCATGTTAAAATAGAACTGTGGAAGGTTAATCAAACCATACGTATTATTTTCTTTCTCAATAACAGAAGATTTAGCGTACGTTTCTTCTAATTCTACTACATCGCGCGTTATGGTTTCTTCTTCAATAGAGCCATCTACACGTTTTACTGTTAAGGTAACTTTTGTTCCCTTTGGACCTTTTATAAGCTTAACGGCATCGTCTACGCGCATACCTACAATGCTTACTGCTTCGTCTTCATCTTCTTGTTTGACTTTTGTAATAAGATCGCCTACTTCTAAATGATCGCCTCTCCATACAGGGCCACCACTTATAACTTCGATAACTTTTATATAGTCGTTTTTCTTTTGAAGACGTGCGCCAATTCCTTCTAAACGGCCACTCATTCTTAGATCGAAACGATCTTTATCTGGTGGGGCAAAATAGTTGGTGTGAGGGTCAAATTCTTCAACAATCGTAGTTAGGAAGATGGCGAAATAGTCCTTTCTTTCTAAATCGGTTGTAAAATCAAAATATTCATCGAGAGATGTTTTTGACGTTTTACGGGCTTTTTCCTCTAGTTCTTTTTCAGATTTTGAAGTATATCCTTCTTCGTCTTTAAGTTTATTTTTATTTTGTTCTACATTATCATAATATGAAGAAATAGTGGAAAACTTCAATTGTTTGCGCCAACGTTCTTTTAATTCTTTATTTGTCGATACGTAATCCATATCGTCGTAATCTACGTTTATAGATTCATCTTCTGTGTAATCGAAAGGAGTGTTTAGAACTTCCGGGTAGATTTTTTTCACATCCTCCATTCGTTTTTGCAAACGGTTGTACACCAAATTAAAAAAAGTAAGATCCTTGCTTTTAATTTGGTCATCTATTTCAGTTTTGTACTTACTGAATTCTTCAATGTCCGAGGCAAGAAAGTATCTTTTTAAGGGGTCTAAACCAGTTATAAAGTCTTTATAAACTTCGGCAGAAAATTCATCATTTATATCTGCGGGGCTGTAATGCCCTTTCTGCAACACATACGTTATAAGGTCTATAAGTACTTTGTCTTTATCGGTGTCGTTAAACTCTTTTGTGGTAAAACTGCATGATGCTACGGCAACAAATACAGCAAGGAACAATACCTTTAAATTCTTTTTCATAATTCGCATATCTATCTTCTTCTATTTTAATCTTCTAAAGTATATAAAAAACCGTGCCAATCATTTATAATCGTACTAATTTTTTGTTAAACCGATTTTATTTCAAAATTCACGGTAAATCAAGGTGAATACTACTATAATTTAACAGAAAAAACCTAGTAATAATTTTTGAAACCTTAATAGAGATAACTATAAATTTCCAATAATAGTATAATACCGTATTTTAGCACAGTAAATTTGTCCTATGCGCATTTTATATAGTTTTTTAACCCGAATTAGTTATCTGTTTTTATGGATAGCACAGTTTTTCAGTAAAAAGATGAAGCTTTTTGTTTCGGGAAGAAGAAAGGTTTTTGAAAAATTAGCGCAACACATTACTGCAGAAGATAAAACTATTTGGTTTCATTGCGCATCCTTAGGTGAATTTGAACAGGGCCTTCCCATCATGCAAGCTGTGAAAAAGGAATTTGCAGATCATAAAATAGTGGTTTCGTTTTTTTCGCCATCGGGCTATGAAGTAAAGAAAAACGCTCCTATTGCCGATATTGTGGTTTATCTTCCATTAGATACCGTTTCAAACGCTAAAAAATTTATCAATGCCGTTCATCCATCACTTGTATTGTTCGTTAAGTATGAATTTTGGCCCAATTACCTTTTTGAGTTGAAAAACAGAAATATCCCAATTCTTTTAATTTCAGGGTTATTTAGGGAAGGGCAGGTTTTTTTTAAAGGGCATGGAGATTTTATGCGGAAAGCCCTTAAGAGCTTTGACCATATTTTTGTGCAAGATAAGGCTTCAGAAAAATTGTTGAACGATATCGATATCACGAATGTTACTGTAAGTGGTGACACGCGTTTTGATCGGGTTTCGCACCAAATTGAACAGGACAATTCGTTAGGTTTTATTTCAGCCTTTAAAGGAAATTCGCTGTGTATTGTCTGTGGAAGTACTTGGCCGGAAGATGAAGCAGTTTTATTGAATTACATTAACAAAGCTCCCGAAAACGTAAAGTTTGTCGTTGCACCCCATAACATTGATGTTTCTAAAATTGAATATTTTAGAAAAAAGATTCAAGGGGCTTCAGTTTTATATTCAGAAAAAGAAGGGAAAGAATTAAGTGATTTTTCGGTGTTTATAATCGATACCGTTGGTTTGCTCACTAAAATTTATAGTTATGCCGATATTGCTTATGTGGGCGGTGCCATGGGCAAAACGGGCTTACATAATATTCTGGAACCAGCTACTTTTGGGGTTCCAATTGTAATTGGAAGTAATTTCAAAAATTTCCCTGAAGCTCAACGATTGCAGCAATTGGCCGGATTATATGTCGTGGATTCAGCAGCCGAATGCACTGAAATTTTACACAAATTGGTCACAGACAATAGCTTTAGGGAGAAAACAGGGATGATTGCCGGGCATTTTGTTAACAGTAATACCGGAGCGACAAACATCACTTTGGATTATATACAAAAGCAAGCTTTAAAATAATAAAACTATATCCGTAAATAAAGCAGTATCCTTGTTCGCCTAATAATTATTGACCCATCAACTTAGTAATTAATCACACCGTAACGGCCTGATTTAAATACCGCCTAAAAGGCAACATTTCTTTATAAATGGCAATAACCTTTTTATCAAAATCATTGGCCATTACTTCTTTTTGAGTGAATTGATGTGAAACTGCAAACGATTTTCTACGCAGTAAATCAATATGTTTATGGTCTTGCGAGTATCCTTTAGGTGATGTTTTTAAAGGATCATCAATTATCATATCACCAAATGTAGTTTTAAAGCTCTTTTTATTCAATATTGTTTTTAAATCTTCTCCGTTATAATCAATCGCAGCACGAATACTTTTCAATATTTTGGAGGAGGGGTGCCAATAACCACCGCCTATAAACGATTCATTAACGCCCAAATGTATATAGAAATCTCCCTGCTTGCTTTCTTGGTCCAATCCAGCACCAAAATGATCTTTATAAACAGGCTTGTTTGGATGAAACATCAAGTTGTTGTTTATTCGGTTAATGGCTTTTTTACCATGGGTAGGAGTATAGTCAGGGTCTATAGCGGCCAATTTGATGTCCATTTGGTTCAGCCAGTCTATGTACGAATCCCTAACAGAGTGGTATTCATCGCGGTTTTCGTCCATCCATTCCTTGTTATTGTTTTTTTGAAGTTTCCGAAGGAATTGATACAAATTTTTAAAGTTCATTTTTTCTTCTAAATCTACTTATTTTAAAGGCCTTCGTTTTAAATTTTAATAAAACTTTACAATATGTCAATTGTTAAAATACATAGATTTGTTGAATAATTTAACACAAACCAATTATGAAAAAAGTAATTATAGTCGCCGCATTGGCATTAGTAGGATTCTCAACTACTTCGTGTAGAGAGACCAAAACCGAAACCAAAGAGGTTGTTCGTGAAGTAGAAGTAGAAACTGAAGAAACAGCCGATGAAGCTGAAGGAATTTTAGAAAGAACAGCTAAAGAAGTTGATAAGGAAGTTAACGAAGAAGTTAATGAAGAAATCGACAAAATAGGCAATGACGACGGACAATAAATAATTTTAATAACCTAACAACAAAACCCACATATTATGAAAAAAGTAATTTTAAGTTTGGCACTAGTAGCCGCGTTTAGCACCAGTTTTGTGTCTTGTAGAGATACCAATAAAAAAGCAGATGACGTTGAAGATGTAGCAGACGACGTAGAAGATTCTATGGAAGATGCTGAAGGTGACATTGAAGAAGCTGCCGAAGAAACTGGAGACGCCATTGAAGAAGGTGTTGACGAAATAGAAGAAAACACAGGTACCGGTGGTACTGATGATATGTAAACCTACCCACGACCAGTAAACTAAATCAAGTTATTATGAAGAAACTAGCAATGATTGCCTTAGCAGCATTATTTTTAGCACCTTTAACTTCGTGTCGCGACCAAGAAAAGACCGAAGCTGAAGAAATGGTAGAAGAAATGCAAGATGAAGGCGCAGAAATAAAGAAAAAAGTTGACGGTGATGAAACCAAAATAAAAATGGAAACCGAAGACAAAAAGGTAAAAATTAAAGAAGAAGACGGCGAAACCAAAATGAAGGTTAAGACCGACAACGACAACTAATTTTTATTTATAATTAAATTATTTGACCCCCTAATCGTTTACGGTTAGGGGTTTTTGTTTTATTGTTTTACAAATTTTTGGACAGTAGTCCCGTTTTCTGAGGTAACCTCGACAAAATACAGCCCATTGGAAAGTGTTGAAACATCCAGTTGCTTGGTGTTTTCTATTTCTGAAAGAATCAATTTTCCGTTTGTTGAATAGACATTCAGCTTTTCAATGTTATTGTTTTCCGAAGAGATAAAAAGCGTCTCAGAGACCGGGTTGGGATAGAGTATAAAATTAATTTTAGAAAAATCAAAACTTTGCAATAGCGGTTCATTGCCATAGAGTGATACATTTCCATTTTCATTGGTAACCTCTAGTGTTTGCGTTTCGTCTTTATTGGTAATAAGAGTGTAATTTAATGGAGTTTGAAGTGTGTTAAAATAAAAATCAGCGTGCAATCCATAAATTTGGCTACAAGGACCATCTTCAGGCCAATCGTAGCATTGAGGTTTAGTTAAACAAGCTGGGTCTCCTGATAGTTGAAATGAAGTGGGGTTTTCAGAAAAGCTAACAGCATCAAATACACAGCCTACACTACCAGGGGTTTCAATACTAAAGCTGATAGTTTGATCAATTTCTTCAAAAATTATATCTGGATAAAAGCCATAATCTGCCGGTGAGTAATCCATATTATCAATTGTTATCGCGTGTAGGTACCAAGTTTTAATTAAATCTGGGTCTAGATCTTGGCTAAATGATGTAAAACCTATTAGTAAAGCTATAAAAAGTAAAAGTTTTTTCATATTTATTGTTTTATAAACTTTCGGATACTGATGCTGTTTTCCGTAGTAACCTCCACAAAATATAACCCATTGGATAGTGCTGAGACATCCAGTTGCTCGGTGTTTTCTTTTTCTGAAAAAATAAATTGTCCGTTTATGGAATACACATTCAGCTTTTCAATGCTATTGTTTTCTGAAGTTATAAAAAGCGTTTCAGAAACTGGGTTGGGGTATATTTTGAAAGATATTTCAGAAAATGAATTGCTTGTTAACAATGTGTTGCTATAAAAAGCTTGATTACCGTTATCTCCGGTTATAATCAATTGCATTTCATCACCTTCAGAGTTTACAATTTCATATGTAAATGGATCTTCAGCATTATTAAAATAAAATTGGAAATAGGTGGCTTCAAAATCTGCATTGTCAGAATCGGTGCAACCCTCACCTAAGGTTTGGTTTAATTCAATATATGAAAATTGAGAGTTTGGATCATCAAAAGTCATAGTGCCATCTAATGATTCACAAACCGTGCTAAAAAAGTGATTCATTTCGCCAGTCACCTCGAATGTCGCAGACACATTTTGAACTTCATTGTTTGAAGGAGGAAAAATGTCAGTATCGTCAATAGTAAGATTTTGTAGATACCATGTGTTGTTTAAAAGTTCAGGTTCTTGAGCAAAAAGATTCACATAGGTAGATAGTGTAATTAAAAAAAGTAATAGTTTATTCACAATATTTGGTTTTCAGTTGGTTACTAAGGTATTGAATTTTGTAGACTTTTCCTACCTTTGAAAAACCTTAAACCCTTCCTCAATGACAGATTTTTGGCTTTATTTTAAATTAGGACTGGAGCACGTGCTCGATTGGCAAGCGTATGATCATGTGCTTTTCATTATCGTGCTGTGTGCAGCATATACGTTTAATGCGTGGCGAAAATTATTGATTTTAGTCACACTGTTTACAGTTGGACACACTATTTCGTTATTGTTGGCAAATTATGGAGTAGTAAGTGTTTCCAGTAGTTGGATTGAGTGTTTAATCCCTATTACCATTTTGGTCACAGCTTTGTTTAATTTATTTACAGCTGGAAAGGAAAAAAGAGCTGAAAAGTTAGGGGTATTGTATATTGCTACCGTCTTTTTTGGACTGATTCACGGCTTTGGTTTTGCGGGTTATTTTAAAATGATAAGCAGCGATAATGATATTTTACATTTACTGGAGTTTGCCCTAGGTATCGAGGCGGCTCAATTAATTGTTGTTGTTTTAGTGCTTATTCTGGCTTTTTTAGTACAGACTATTTTCCGTTTCAACAAACGGGATTGGGTACTTGTCATATCTTCAATTGTTATCGGGCTTGTGATCCCTATGCTTATCGACAATTGCTTTTTCCTTTTTTCCTGAAATATCTTACATCCAAATTATTTAATTTTCAGTAAATAGTGATACTTTTATGTTTATAAAATTTTAAACTGTTCAAGCCTTGCCATTGGGTAGGCTTGTTGAGGTAGTTTTGCAAATGCTTAACATAGTAAATTTTGCAATCATGTAACTTCCTGCTAATTTCGCTACTTATTTAACACTATGGGTATTAGTAAACAACGACAATACGATATTGCCTATTTACGTATGGCACTGGAATGGAGCAAACTCTCTTATTGCAAACGCAAACAAGTTGGCGCACTTATTGTGAAAGATAAGATGATAATTAGCGACGGATATAATGGAACCCCCAGTGGCTTTGAAAATTTTTGTGAAGACGAAGAAGGATATACAAAGTGGTATGTGCTTCATGCAGAAGCAAATGCTATTACAAAAGTTGCCTCCTCTACACAATCCTGTAATGGAGCTACGTTATATATTACGTTGTCGCCTTGTAAAGAATGTAGTAAGTTAATTCACCAAGCAGGGATAACTCGGTTGGTGTATCATAAAGGCTATAAGGACAATAGCGGTATAAAATTTTTAGAAAAAGCAGGCGTTACCATAACGCATATTGAAGATTTACAGTAATTTATATGAAATATCACAAAAAATACTTGCCTTTAATAATTGGTACGGCATTAGCCGCAGGTGTTTTTGTGGGATCAAAACTCAACTTTAACGATACTACCGAAAAAATTTTTGCAACCAACAGCAAAAAAGATAAGCTAAATCGTCTTATCGATTATATAGATTACGAATATGTAGACCGCGTTAATACGGATAGTATAGTAGATGTTACAGTTAACGGTATTTTAGAAAATCTTGACCCACACTCTGTGTATATTCCCAGTGATGAATACGAAGAGAATGCCGATGATATGCGCGGTAATTTTGTGGGTATTGGTGTGAGCTATTATGTGTATAATGATAGTATTGCGGTAATTCGTTCCATTAAAGGAGGGCCTGCTGAACGAGCTGGAATTAAAGGAGGAGACCGTATTCTATATGCAGATGAGAAAAAAATATTTGGCGATAGCATCAATCGAGATAGCATTATTTCCTATTTAAAAGGTGAAAAAAACTCAAGGATTAAGCTGAAAGTGTTCCGAAAAGGTCAAGATGAACTTTTAGAATTCAAATTCCGAAGAAAAGAAGTGCCGCTCGTAAGCGTAGATGCTTCATATAAACTTACAGATGATGTAGGTTACATAAAAGTAAACCGTTTTTCAGAAACCACTTTTGAAGAATTTGAAAATGCACTCGATGAGTTAACCGATGATGGTGTTAAAAGCTTGGTTCTAGATCTTCGCAATAATCCTGGGGGCTACATTTCGACTGCAGAACGGATTATAGATGAATTTTTGGAAGACGACAAATTGGTGTTGATTACCAAAAACAAAAGTGGCGATATCAATAAAACCTACGCTACCCGTCGTGGTGATTTTGAAGACGGAAAAGTGTATGTGCTCATTAATGAAAATTCGGCTTCGGCAAGTGAAATTGTAGCTGGGGCACTTCAAGATAATGATAAAGGGACGATTATTGGCCGCCGATCTTTTGGAAAAGGCTTGGTACAGCGCGAAATGTCATTAGGCGATGGCAGTGCCGTACGATTGACTATCGCAAGGTATTATACGCCAACCGGTCGTTCCATACAACGGCCTTACGGTAACGGGAACGATGATTATTATAGTGATTACGAAAAACGCTATAAAAACGGCGAACTAGAGCATCAAGAAGATATTGAGGTAGTCGATTCTTTAAAATTTGTAACTCCAAAAGGTAAAATTGTCTACGGCGGTGGTGGCATAATCCCCGATGTTTTTGTGCCGAAAGACACTAGCGTAGGTAGCGAAACCATCAATTATGTTTCTAGAAGCGGTTTTATGAGCTATTTTATTTTTGAATACCTAGAAAGAAACCGTTCACAGTTTAAGGGAATGACGTTTAAAGAGTTTACCGAAAACTATACACTTGACGAATCGCTTTCAAAGGAATTTATAGAATACGCCCGCTTTAACGAAGCACAGATAAACTTAACTGGTTATGAATCCAGGCTGGAAAAAGCCTTAAAGGCCAACATAGCTCAACAGCTTTTTGGGCCTAATGCGTATGAGTTTATTTTAAACCAAAGTGACCCTATGCTTAAAAAGGTTTTGGAAATAGAGCAAAAAAGCAAAGAAGCTAACGGCGGGCAGTAACCAATAGTTAGTTGTTGTAACTTACCTTCTTTTTTTCTTCTTATCAATTGCTTGAGAAACTTGCAGGATAACCAACAATAAAATGGCGCAAGCGCCAGCCAACAAACAAATGGCAGCTACCAAACTGTCACCCTCTAAAAGATGGTCAAAATCTAGTTTGGTAGCGTTAAAAATCATTAAACCGGCAGCAAGTACTATGAGTATGTATATAAATATTTTCATAGCGCAAAATTAATTAAATAATTCCTGAATGTTCGATGTAAACAGTTTTACTGAAATAGCAAGTAATATTACCCCAAAGATCTTTTCAATAATTCCAATACCGTTTTTCCCTAAAAACCTCTGAAGGGAACCGGAGGTCCTTAAAACAATAAAGACAACGATTATGTTTACAAATATTGCGACAATTATATTTTCCAATTCAAATTCTGCACGTAATGATAAAAGTGTAGTTAAACTTCCAGGACCTGCAACAATGGGAAAGGCAATAGGAAATACAGTCGCCATGCCCAGATCGTGATCCTGCTGTTTAAACAAAGTAATGCCCAATACCATCTCCAAAGCGATAAAGAAAAGTACCAAAGCACCCGCAACGGCAAATTCGTTTACATTAATGCCAATTAAGTTTAAAATACGTTCCCCTATAAATAGAAAGACAATTAATACCACAGCTGAAATAATGGACGCGCGCCCACTTTTTATTTCTTTCGATTTTTCCCGCAATGAGATAATTACAGGAATGCTTCCTATAATATCAATAACCGCAAACAATACCATGGTGGCGGTTGCTATTTGTTTAAAATTGAATTCCATATCCTAAAAATTTAAGCCGGCAAAAGTAATTAATATTGCAGGTTTTCAAACTATATAATGCTGTTAAATTTTTAGTAATTTTTTTATAAAAAAAACACAGAAAACCAAGTACCTTTGCGCTATGTTTCAATTAGGTAAAGCAATTATTTCAGAAGATATTATTGAGAAGGAATTTGTATGTAATCTCAGCGCATGCAAAGGGGCTTGTTGTATTGAAGGTGAGGCCGGTGCTCCTGTAACGGAAGACGAAACTGAAATATTAAAAGAAATCTATCCCAAAGTAAAACCCTTTTTACGCCCAGAAGGTATTCAATCAATTAAAGAACAAGGAACATATATTAAAACTGCCCAAGGGGAATTGGAAACACCGTTGGTAAATGGAAAGGAATGTGCATATGTTACCTTTACCGAAAATGGTACCGCCAGTTGTGGTATTGAAGATGCCTATAATGCAGGCGAAGTGGATTTCAGAAAACCAATATCGTGTCATTTATATCCAGTACGCATTCAGGATTACAGTGAATTTTCTGCAATAAATTATCATAGATGGCCTATTTGTGATGATGCTTGCACGCTGGGTAAAGAACTACAAGTGCCTATTTATAAGTTTGTAAAAGACGCCCTTATTAGAAAGTACGGTGAAGATTGGTACACTGAGCTGGAAAAAGTTGCGGAAAATTATTAAATACACTATCATTTTTAAAACTATCCTATCCTACTAATTTTAATAGCACCTTTATAACGGTATGTTACATTAGCAATAGCTATTGTTACATATGTAATAGGGTTTTATGATCGGTGTGCATACATTTGAAATGTAAATAATACGAGATGATAGGCAATTAAAAACCTATTATTTTATAAATTTTTAATCCCTGATTTTTAGTATATTAGTGTTTTAATTAATACTGAACTAACTTAAAATTTCAATAGTATGAAAAAAATATTATTAGTAGTGTGTGTTCTAGCAATTTGTTTTGCTTGCAAAGACAACCCAGTTTCAAAAAAAATTAAAGAGACTCGAGAAACCGTTTCAAACAGCACTAATGCTGTAAAGGAAATGAATAAAATGGGGGATGATATTAAAGAGCTTCAGAAAATGGAGCCCCTCACTAACGAAGAATTAAAAGAATGGCTGCCGGAAGAGGTAAACGGAATGAAACGCATCGCCTATAAAGCTGGGCAGGCATCTTACATGAAAATTGCTTCTATCGAAGCTACATATGCCAATGAAGATAAATCTAAAAAATTTAAATTTCAAGTTATTGATGGTGCTGGGCAAATGGGTGCAGCAGCCACCGCCGGAATGCGTATGCTATTCTCACAGGATTTTGAAGAAGAAACCGAGTACAAAACCCGTAGGACCGTTAAAAAAGACGGCAACAAAGCTATTGAAGAATACAAAAAGAACAACAATAGCAGTGATATTCAACTTATGAAAAGCAATCGCTTTTATATAAAGGCCAATGGGACCAATATGGATATTGATGAAACCTGGGATGCCATCGACGAGTTGGATGTTGACGACTTAGGATAGTTTTTATTAAATAACTTACTATAAAACCGAAAGTAAAATCTTTCGGTTTTTTTGTTTCTGTCAATTACAAAAATTCTGAAATGTTAAAATTTTTAAACCTTTTTACTGGTTAATTCTGGCTTTAAAAACTAACAAGTAAGATTCAGAAAAGACTTTAATAAGAGGTGTGTTTATAGTTGTTTTGTAGCATCAAAACGTTACTTTTTATGTATTTATATTTTAATTAAACACCTGCAAATCAGTTTATTAATTAAATTTTATTAAAATGCTCTCTTAAGCCCAGTAAATACGTTGTGTTGAAAACTTTGTTAAAAACCCAAATGGCTTTTTACTGTAATTGACTTTATTTTTCTCCATATTTGTTAGTCCCAAGTGGCATTAAATTTTAACAATTATAAAAACGAAGGACAATGAGCGCAGTAGAACCCATTTTGCAAGAAAACAAAGACCGATTTGTAATATTTCCTATTCAACACCACGACATTTGGGATTGGTATAAAAAAAGTGAAGCGAGTTTTTGGACTGCGGAAGAAATAGATTTACATCAAGATCTTAGTGATTGGAATGACAAACTAAATAAGGATGAGAAGTATTTCATTAAACATATTCTTGCGTTTTTTGCTGCTTCAGACGGAATTGTAAATGAAAATTTAGCTGAAAACTTTGTCAATGAAGTTCAGTATTCCGAGGCAAAATTTTTCTACGGTTTCCAAATTATGATGGAAAACATTCATAGTGAAACCTATTCATTGCTTATTGATACCTACGTTAAAAATGAAGAGGAAAAAGACAAGCTTTTTAATGCCATAGAAAACTTCCCGGCCATTAAAAAGAAAGCAGATTGGGCCTTAAAGTGGATTGAATCCGATTCATTTGCAGAGCGCCTTATCGCTTTTGCCGCTGTTGAAGGGATTTTCTTTTCAGGAGCATTCTGTTCAATCTTCTGGTTAAAAAAACGTGGTTTAATGCCAGGTTTAACCTTTTCTAACGAGTTGATTTCCCGTGACGAAGGCGTGCATTGCGATTTTGCCGTTCACCTTCACAATCACCATTTAGTAAATAAAGTACCAAAAGAGCGCATTCGCGAAATACTTGTAGATGCGTTAAATATAGAGCGTGAATTTATTACCGAATCACTTCCAGCAAGTTTAATTGGTATGAATTCAAAACTAATGACGCAATACCTAGAATTCGTAACAGACCGCCTATTGGTTGAACTTGATTGCGAAAAAGAATATAACGCCACCAATCCATTCGACTTTATGGATATGATATCCCTACAAGGAAAGACAAATTTCTTCGAAAAACGTGTTTCTGAATATCAAAAAGCAGGCGTTACCAATAAAGACAAGGAATCTAACAAAATCAGCTTCGACGCAGATTTTTAACAAATAAAAGCTTCCGCTTTCTCCCCAAGGGGCGGGCTTTTTTTATAATTAACTGATAATGTGCAGGGTCATTGCTGCGCACAAAGAAAGTAGTCAACTATATCGCTAACCTCAATAAATAAAGAAGTATGAATGTAATTAAAAGAGACGGCCGCAGAGAACCCATCATGTTCGATAAGATTACCGCCCGCGTACGAAAACTATGCTACGGTTTAAATGAATTGGTAGACCCTGTAAAAGTTGCCATGCGTGTAATAGAAGGGTTGTACGATGGTGTAACTACCAGTGAGTTGGACAATTTAGCTGCTGAAATTGCAGCAACAATGACTACCTCGCACCCGGATTATGCAAGACTGGCAGCGCGAATTTCTGTCTCTAACCTACATAAAAATACAAAGAAGACTTTTTCTGAAGTAATGACCGATTTGTACGAATATGTGAATCCACGTACAGGCAAAGCGGCCCCATTACTTAGTGATGAGGTGTATAAAGTAATTATGGATAATGCCGAAGAGTTAGACTCTACCATTATCTATAACCGTGATTTTGGATATGACTATTTCGGTTTTAAAACGTTGGAACGTTCGTATTTACTGAAATTGAATGGTCAAATTGTAGAACGTCCGCAACATATGCTAATGCGCGTTTCTATTGGGATTCATTTAGAAGACTTAGCTTCAGTTAAAGAAACGTATGAGCTGATGTCTAAAAAGTTCTTTACCCACGCAACGCCAACCTTATTTAACAGCGGGACGCCAAAACCACAAATGTCTTCCTGTTTCTTATTGACTATGCAAGACGATAGTATTGACGGAATTTACGATACGTTAAAGCAAACGGCAAAAATTTCACAATCTGCTGGGGGTATTGGGTTGTCTATCCATAATGTGAGAGCGACTGGTTCATACATTGCAGGAACCAACGGCACTTCAAACGGTATTGTGCCTATGCTACGCGTCTATAACGATACGGCTCGTTACGTAGATCAAGGTGGAGGAAAACGTAAAGGTTCTTTTGCAATTTATGTAGAACCTTGGCATGCAGATATTTTTGATTTTCTTGATTTGAAGAAAAACCACGGGAAAGAAGAAATGCGCGCTCGCGATTTGTTTTACGCCATGTGGATTCCAGATTTGTTCATGAAACGAGTGCAGGAAGATGGCGAGTGGACCTTAATGTGCCCAAACGAATGCCCAGGTCTGTTTGACTGTCACGGGGAAGAATTTGAAGCGTTATATGCTAAATATGAAGCTGAAAATAAAGGAAGAAAAACCATTAAAGCCCGCGAGCTTTGGGAGAAAATAATGGAATCTCAAATTGAAACGGGAACACCTTACATGCTGTATAAAGATGCAGCCAATCGAAAAAGCAATCAGCAAAACCTCGGCACAATCCGAAGCTCCAACCTTTGTACCGAAATTATGGAGTACACCTCACCGGATGAGGTTGCTGTTTGCAATTTAGCGTCCATTGCATTACCAATGTTTGTTAAAAAGGGTGAATTTGACCACAAAGAGTTATTCCGTGTAACAAAACGGGTAACAAAAAACTTAAACCGAGTAATTGACAGAAACTATTATCCGGTAAAAGAAGCTGAAAACTCTAATTTTCGTCACCGTCCAGTAGGATTGGGTATTCAGGGATTGGCAGATGCGTTTATTATGTTACGTATGCCATTTACCAGCGATGAAGCTAAAAAATTGAACCAAGAAATTTTTGAAACACTTTATTTTGCTGCTTTAACTGCTTCTATGGAAGAGGCTAAAGAAGATGGGCCGTATCAAAGTTATAAAGGTTCGCCTATTTCCGAAGGGAAATTTCAACATAACCTTTGGGGTATAAAAGATGAAGAATTAAGCGGTCGTTGGGATTGGGGAAAACTTCGTAAACAAATTAAAAAGAACGGTGTTCGTAACTCACTATTAGTTGCGCCTATGCCAACGGCTTCCACCTCTCAAATTCTTGGAAATAACGAAGCTTTTGAACCATATACTTCAAATATTTATACACGTCGTGTGCTTTCGGGTGAGTTTATTGTGGTAAACAAACATTTACTGGAAGATTTAGTTGAATTAGGGCTGTGGAACGATGATGTAAAAGAAGAAATTATGCGTGCTAATGGTTCTATTCAAGGAGTGGATATTATCCCTCAAGACTTAAAAGAACTATATAAAACCGTTTGGGAATTGAGTATGAAAGATATTATCGATATGTCGCGCCACAGAGGGTATTTTATCGATCAGTCGCAGTCGCTTAACCTGTTTATGGAAAATGCAAACTATGCAAAACTGACTTCGATGCACTTCTACGCATGGAAAAACGGACTTAAAACAGGAATGTACTACTTACGAACCAAGAGTGCGGTAGATGCCATTAAATTTACTTTGAAAAAAGAAGTAAAAAAAGAACCTGTAAAAGAAACAGCTGAAGTAGCCGAAACAGAAGTGGATGCAACATCAGCCGTTACCAATAAGCCACTATCACCGCAAGAATTACGTGAAATGCTAGCCAAATCACGTACAGCAGAAGAAGATGACGATTGCTTGATGTGTGGATCTTAATTTTTTGTGTTAATTTTAGAAAAAAGGAGTGCAGGTTTTGCGCTCCTTTTTTTATTATGTCAATTCTCGTACCTTTTCATATACCAGGTTGCTTTCCCAACCTCTATAGAATAAGTAATCAGCCAGTTTTTTTCTTTTTTTCTGAAGATTGCTTTCACCGTCTAATTGTTTCACTCGTTTTTCTGCAAGTTCGTGGAAGGTTTTATAGTATTCTGCTTCTGAAATTTCTTGCAATGCCTTCTTTATGTTGTATGCTGAAATATCCCGAAATTTTAATTCACGGATAATACGCTGTTTGCCCCATTTTTTAGATTTAAATTTTCCTCGGGCAAATGCTTGAGAAAAACGGGTCTCATTTAAAAAATCGTGCTGTAATAAATGATGGATAATATGATTAACTGCATCAGGAATCATGCGCATTTCCTTGAGCTTTTGTTCAACTTCTTTATGGCAACGCTCTTGATAGGCGCAGTAGCCTTCAAGTTTTGCCACAGCTTCAGCTACTGTATACGTTTTAATTGATTGCATAGGTATAGTTATAGAGATAGATAATCTTTAGGTTGCTGAGCTTGTCGAAGTAGGCCTCTTCAACAGTGTATGTTTTTACAGTATTCACAAGTGAAAAATAAGGATAGTTTTTCAGAAAAAAGAAATAAGGATGGATTTAAAATAAAGGCAAAAAAAAACCCTCTCAAATTGAAAGGGCTTTTTAATTGGATTTATTTTATCATTTCTCCGTCTTTATCGTAAAAATGATATTCCAGATACGTGTAAGCATCTCTTGGTTGAATTTTTACCCATTTTTTGTGCTCCATAAACCATTTGGTTCGCACAGATGGAAAGCCTTTTATTAAGAAGGCTGCTATAAAAGGATGTGTGTTTAAAGTTATCTTTTTATAGTTTTTGTTGAAGAGCTTTTTAAGGTCTTCGGTAATTTTGTTTACTACAACTATGGGAGCTTCAATCTCACCATTTTCACCTCCAGGGGCTTCTTCTGCCGTTTTGATGTTCATCTCTGGACGAACACGTTGGCGGGTAATTTGGATTAATCCAAACTTACTTGGGGGCAGTATTTTATGCTTTGCTCTATCTGTTTTCATTTCATCACGAAGATGGTTGTAGAGCTTTTTGCGATTGCCGGCATTTCCCATATCTATGAAATCTACCACAATAATACCTCCCATGTCCCGTAGGCGTAGTTGTCTGGCCACTTCGGTTGCTGCTATTAAATTTACTTCAAGCGCAGTGTCTTCTTGGTTTTTCGATTTGTTACTACGGTTGCCACTGTTCACGTCTATTACGTGCATGGCTTCCGTGTGTTCTATAACCAAATAGGTTCCTCTGCTACTGGAAACAGTCTTTCCGAAGGACGTTTTTATTTGACGCTCAATACCAAATTTTTCATAAAGCGGTACTTTCGAGTCGTATAACTTGACAATATTCTCTTTGTCAGGTGCAATTTGCTGCACATAATCTTTTATTTGCAAGTAAAGGGTTTCATCATCAATATGTATGGCCGAAAAATCGTCGTTAAATACATCTCGAATAATAGAAGCTCCTCGGTTTAACTCACTTAGCACCTTGCTGGGGTGGTGCGCTCCCCGTAGCTTTTTACACATCGCTGTCCAGCGATCCATGAGATTTTGTAAATCTCCATCCAGTTCTGCTACTTTTTTGCCTTCTGCTACAGTACGTATAATTACGCCAAATCCTTTGGGTTTTATACTGGTTACCAGGCGTTTTAGCCTTTCTTTTTCGTCTTTGCTTTCTATTTTTTGAGAAATAGAAACACGGTCTGAAAAAGGAACCAATACTATATACCGGCCTGCAATGGAAAGCTCTGAGCTTATTCGCGGACCTTTTGTGGATATAGGTTCTTTTACAATTTGTACCAGAATAGATTGATTGGACTTTAAAGCACTGTTAATGCCTCCGTTTTTATCAATCTCTTTTTCAAAAGGGAAATTCTTTAAAGAATAGTCTTTAAGTTTACCTGTGCTTACACGTTTTACGAATTTTAAAAGAGAAGTGACCTTTGGTCCCAAGTCATGATAATGCAAAAATGCATCCTTTTCGTAGCCTACGTTAACGAATGCTGCGTTAAGACCAGGAACTGTTTTCCGTATTTTGGCGATAAACACATCGCCTACCGAAAACTTGTTGTCTTCTTCTTCTTTATGTAATTCTAATAGTTTTCCATCTTTTAAAAGGGCAAAATCAACTTCTTGTGAACTGGATCTAATGAATAATTCGTAGCTCACTTGTAATTAATTTTTATCCCGCCCCAAATGGGGTTCCGGGATGGATTAAACAATATTTTATCACAGGTTTTTTGTATTCTGAAATTAATATATTCAGAATAACCCGTCGAAATCACTTGGTTTTAAGGTAAGCAAACCTTGTAATTTCATTTTCAAAGAACGTTTTAAATTTCTTTATTTCATTTTGTTGCTTCAATTTGAAGCAACAAAATGAAAGGTCTTTAAACGAAAAAAGTAGTTTAGAAACTACTTTTTCTTTTTGTGGCGATTAGCGCGTCTTCTTTTCTTACGCTTGTGTGTCGCTACCTTATGTCTTTTTCTTTTTTTACCACTTGGCATATTAAGCTTGTTTTTGTGTTATTATTATTTTACTTCCACATTGGTTTTTACACCTTCTACAAATACTTTTGCTGGTTTAAAAGCGGGAATGTTGTGTGCGGGAATCTTGATTGTTGTGTTTTTAGAGATATTTCTACCTGTTTTTTCAGCTCTTTTCTTGATGATAAAACTTCCAAAACCTCTTAGATAAACATTGTCACCACCTTCAAGGGTGTTTTTAACTTCACTCATAAAAGTTTCAATCACTGCCTGTACGTCAGCTTTTTCCATTCCTTCTTTTTCTGAGATTTTCGCTACAATATCTGCTTTCGTCATTATTATAAATTTTTATTTAAGTTTATTTTTTTCAAGAGGGCAAATATAACAATTTTAAAATCAAATACTCAAACCTTAATTGGTTAAAATATAAACAGATATACCCTATTTTTGCCAGATGCTGGAAAATACAACTTTTTTTCGTAACAAACTAATATCGTGGTACTTAGAAAACAAACGGGAATTACCTTGGCGAAAAACCAATGATCCATACTACGTTTGGCTGAGTGAAATTATCCTTCAGCAAACACGCGTAGCACAAGGGTTACCTTATTATTTGGCATTTGTTGAAGCGTTTCCTACAGTTTTTGACCTCGCTAAAGCACCACAGGAAAAAGTATTGAAATTGTGGCAGGGACTAGGGTATTATTCCCGTGCTAGAAACTTACACGCATCTGCACAATATGTTTCAGAAAACTTAAATGGAACTTTTCCTACAAGCTACAAAGGGCTTTTAGAGTTAAAAGGAGTAGGGGATTATACGGCTAGTGCCATTGCGTCTATTTGTTTTAATGATCCTGAAGCAGTGGTAGATGGAAATGTTTATCGGGTTTTAGCTCGTGTTTTTGGAATTGCGACACCTATAAATAGTACAGCCGGAAAAAAAGAGTTTAAAAGCCTTGCGCAACAACTAATTGATACAAAACAGCCGGGGACCTACAATCAAGCTGTTATGGAATTTGGTGCTCGGCATTGTGTGCCCCAAAATCCACAATGTGAAACTTGTATATTTAATGAGCGTTGCGAAGCTTATAGAAAAGATTTGGTTTCCTCTCTCCCGGTAAAATTGAAAAAGAATAAAGTAAAAAAACGTTACTTTAATTATATGGTATTACTTTCTGAAAACGGTGAAACGGTCCTTAATCAACGAACCGCGAAAGGAATATGGCGACAGTTATATGAGTTCCCTCTAATAGAAAGTGATAAAGAGGTTTCAGAAAATGAATTGGTAACATTAGAATCCTTTCAAAGTTTTTCTGAAAAAATAGAAATAGATTCTATTTCGCTATATAATGAAACTTCAGTAGTTCATAAATTATCGCACCAACATCTTTTTACACGGTTTTGGGTTGTTGAAGTTTCAGAAATAAAACAAAAAACCATTCCTTTTTCAGAAATACAGCAATACGCTGTGCCAGTCTTGATTGAAAATTTTATTTCAAACTTTTCGGTTTTTAAAAACTGAAAAATTCGCTATCTTTAAAACTATATATACCTTTGTAAATTAATACAATAATTATGAGCGGAACATTAAATAAAGTGATGCTAATTGGGCACACGGGCGATGAAGTGAAAATGCATTATTTTGAAGGCGGTGGAAGCATTGGGCGGTTCCCTCTTGCAACCAATGAAACGTATACAAACCGTAATACTGGTGAGCGTGTTTCTAATACCGAATGGCATAACATTGTCGTGCGAAATAAAGGTGCTGAAATTTGCGAAAAATACCTTAAAAAAGGGGACAAGGTCTATATTGAAGGACGTATAAAAACCCGTAAGTGGCAAGATGATAGCGGGAACGATCGCTATAGTACCGAAATACAATGTACAGATTTTACGTTTTTAACCCCTAGAAACGAATCTGGTGATGGGTCTATGCCTCAAGGCAATTCTAGCAACTCAAATAATCGTAATTCGGGACAACAGAATCAAGCTAATTCACAGCAATCTCAGCAGTCTCAGCAACCTATTGGTGAAGAGGATGATGATCTTCCTTTTTAAAAAATGGATAGTAGGAGTATAAGCTTTCAAGTTTAATCTAACATATAATTTTGGATCCGGAACCCCCGAGTTTATTTATTACTGCATTACTAAGCTATACTGAAATTCCTGGTATCGCCACACTTGTGGTTTTACTGCTTTGTTCGGCATTGGTATCTGGAGCAGAAGTGGCTTTTTTCTCGCTCACCCCAACCGATTTTAATGCTGAAGAGAATAATGCAGCTTCAAAAAAATTAGAGATTGTCCAAAGGTTATTGAATCGCCCCAAAAAACTTTTGGCGACTATTTTGATCGCTAACAACCTTATAAACATAGCCATTGTTCTATTGTTTGAAACGTTGAGCGACAATTGGTTTAGTGGGATAGATTATACGATAAACCTTTACTTTTTTCAACTAAGCTTGTTGTTGCTTTTAAAAATAGGTGTAGCCACTTTCTTGATTTTATTGTTTGGTGAAATTTTACCAAAAATATATGCCAGTCGTAACAAAGTGAGTTTTTCATTATTTATGGCGTATCCATTACAAGTGCTTGACAAAGTATTTTCGCCACTTAGTTTGCCCATGCGGAGTACTACTATCTACATTCATAATCGCTTTGGGAAACAAAAAGCTAACATTAGCGTAGATCAATTGTCGCAGGCTTTAGAGTTGACAAATGAAGCCGACACTACACACGAAGAACAAAAAATCTTAAGAGGTATTGTTACCTTCGGAAATACCGATACCAAACAAGTGATGAAACCACGCATGGATATTTTTGCCCTCAACGAAGAGTTGCCCTACAAGGATATTATGCCACATATCATGGAAAATGGGTATTCACGGATTCCCGTGTATAAAGATAGCATTGATAATATAACCGGTATTTTATATGTAAAAGATTTGATGCCGTATTTGGATAGGAAAACACTTGATTGGAAAACCCTTATAAGAGAGCCTTACTTTGTTCCTGAAAACAAAAAATTAGATGATTTATTGAACGAATTCAAGGAAATGAAAATGCATCTCGCCATTGTAGTGGACGAATATGGAGGGACCAGCGGATTGATTTCTTTAGAGGATATTATAGAGGAAATTGTAGGTGAAATTAGCGACGAGTTTGATGATGAGGATCTTGTTTTTTCAAAGCTGGACGAAAACAATTATGTTTTTGAAGGAAAAACACCGTTAAAAGACTTTTACAAGGTAATTGGGTTAGAAGACACGCAAGTTTTTGAAGCTGAAAAAGGAGAAGCCGAAACCCTTGCTGGCTTTTTATTGGAAATTTCAAAAGGATTTCCGAAGAAGAGCGAAATAATAACCTTCCACAACTATTCGTTTACCATAGAAGCATTCGAAAATAAACGTATTAAACAGATTAAACTTTCCATCAATATATGAGATTTTTAGCAGTTCTTTTCCTTTGTTTTTTAATACTTGCTTGCAATGAAGAGGTGGTTGTAAAGCCTGCAGCGAAACTACGGTTAGAGTATCCAAAAAAATCCTATGAAAGAGTAACTGTTAATTGTCCGTTTTCTTTTGAGATGAATGATAACGCTATCTTGAATACTGCCAATGGCTGTAATTTAGATATTGAATATCCAGGTATGAAGGGCACCGTTTATCTTACCTATCAATCTGTGAAAAAGCATAATATCGATTCCTTATTATACGATGCTCAAAAACTCACGTACGACCATACGATAAAAGCCAATAATATACTTGAACAACCTAGAGTAGACCCTATTAATGATGTATATGGAATGTTTTATATGATTGATGGAAATGCCGCTACGCCCTCCCAATTTTATGTCACAGACAGTGTAAACCATTTTATAACAGGGTCTTTGTACTTTAAAGCTAAGCCCAATTTCGATTCCATTTACCCAGCTATTATGTACCTTCGGGAAGATATTCGGGTCTTGATGGAAACTATTAAATGGAAATAATTTCTTTTCCTTTTTTAAACTTTCATAAGTTTAAAAACCCAACCTATTTCCCGACCTTTGCCGGTTCAATTTTTGAAGTATGAAAGGCATTGACAAGAAGTGGATTTATTTGGCTATTCTCTCGGTGGTGTGGGGTAGTTCATTTATACTTATAAAAAAGGCGCTTATTGGTCTTTCGCCGCTTCAGTTGGGTGCGCTCCGGTCCTTATTTGCTGCTGTTTTCTTGTTGATAATTGGTTTCAGGAAACTAAAAACCATAAAAAAGTCAGCATGGAAATGGATTGCTATTTCTGGTTTTTTAGGAACATTTATTCCAGCATTTTTGTTTGCATTTGCCGAAACTGAAATTGATAGCGCCATAGCTTCCGTCTTAAATTCCACCACGCCAATAATGACTCTTCTGTTGGGAGCTTTAGCTTTTAGTATTGGTTTTAGTAGAAATCAGTTAATCGGAGTTATTGTTGGTCTTGCCGGAAGTTTTTTACTTATTTGGAGTGGTAGCGAGGTGAATCCCGATCAAAATTATTGGTATGCGGGGCTAATTCTATGTGCTTCGGTATGCTATGCATGTAATGTGAATATAATAAAGCGGCATCTTCAAAATGTATCAGCATTAGCCATTACAGCTGGTCAATTTTCAATAATTATTATACCTGCTATTATTGTTTTAATTAGTTCAGGATTTTTTTCTGAAACGACATTGCAGTCTGAAAAGTTGTATCCTTCTTTAGGTTATTTATTAATACTGTCAGTTGTTGGTACTGGTTTGGCAAAGGTGCTGTTTAATAGCTTGGTGCAGATGAGTACACCAGTATTTGCTTCTTCTGTTACCTATACTATTCCCATTGTTGCTTTGTGTTGGGGCTTATTAGATGGGGAGCAATTCAGTCTATTTCAGTTGTTTGCCGCAGCCGTTATTTTAGTTGGTGTGCTACTTTCAAGAAAAAGTTAACAAAGTCTTTAGAGGAATATTTTGTAACTTTCAGTAGCTTTAAAACAAAAAACCACCCATTATGTTTAAAATATATTCACGATACGGTGTGATGATCGCCGTGGCTTTAATTGCTTATTTCCTGTTACTGAAATTATTAGGGTTGCACCAATATCCTGTTTTAAGTGCCGCAAACGGTGTAATTTATGGAGCAGGGATTTTATTAGCTATTAAAAAATACAAAGCTGAATCTGCAAAATTTCAATATGAAAAAGGTTTTGAAGTAGGTTTCCTCTGCGGTGCTATCGCGACAGTTATTTTTACCATTTTCATGGCATTATATATTTTTGAACTTGATACTGAGTTTGCTTACAGTATATTAGACTCTTGGAACCTAAATTTTAATAAAGGAACGCTTATTCTAATTATTTCAATTGCTATGATGGGGGTTTCTACATCGTTGGTGCTAACCTTGGCATTTATGCAGCTGTTAAAAGATTCGTGGAACACCTCTGAGGGTAAACGAAATACGATGTAAATTACTTATAAAACACTTTGTAGATTTAAATTATTAGAATTATATTTGCACCCGCCTTAAAACTAGGCGGGCTTTTTATTATAAAAGCTTACTATAACAAATTAATTTTAAACGATACGCTATGTATGCAATTGTAGAGATAGCAGGGCAGCAATTTAAAGTTGCGAAAGACCAAAAAGTCTTTGTTAACCGTTTAGCCACAGAAGAAGGAAAAAAAGTCGATTTTGACAACGTACTTCTTATTGGCGATGGTGACAATGTAACTGTTGGCGCCCCGGCTATAGACGGAGCTCTTGTTGGAGCAAAAGTCTTAAGACACCTTAAAGGTGACAAAGTAATAGTTTTCAAAAAGAAACGTAGAAAAGGTTACCGTGTAAAAAATGGTCACAGACAAGCCCTTTCAGAAATCGTAATCGAAAGCATTGCTTCTTCTGGAGCTAAAAAGAAATCTTCTGCTAAAAAAGAAGAGACTAAAAAAGCAGCTCCAAAAAAAGAAACCAAAGCGGCTGCTCCTAAAGCAGAAACCAAAAAAGCTGAACCGAAAAAGGCAGCTCCAAAAAAATCTACTAAGGCAGATGACCTTAAGAAGATTGAAGGAGTTGGGCCAAAAGCTATGGAAGCGATGGTTAACGCAGGAATTGATACTTTTGCAAAAGTAGCAAAGGCAAAACCTGAAAAATTAACAGAAATTCTAACTGAAGCAAGTTCAAGATTAGCTCATTTAGTTACCGACACTTGGCCACAACAAGCTCAATTAGCTGCAGATGGTAAGTGGGACGAACTAGAAAAGTTACAAGACGAACTTGACGGTGGAAGAAAATAATAACATTTAAAAACCCCTGAATTATGGCACATAAAAAAGGAGTAGGTAGTTCTAAGAACGGTAGAGAGTCAGAATCGAAACGCTTAGGTGTGAAGATTTATGGTGGCCAAGCCGCTATCGCAGGAAATATCATCGTAAGACAACGTGGTATGGAGCATCACCCAGCAGATAATGTATATGCCGGTAAGGATTATACATTACACGCTCAAGTAGATGGTGTTGTGAAATTTACCAAAAAGAAAAATAACAAATCATACGTTTCTATTGTACCTAGTGCAGAAGCGTAAACTATTTACTTACAATACAGGTATAAAAAAAACTCAGCTTTATTAAAGCTGAGTTTTTTTATATTCATTTATGAACTGCCTTTGTTTTTAAAAGAATTCACTTTTAAAACCACCTTTAGCAGGATAATTGCCAGTAATAATGTCTATAAGGTCTATGATAGCCCAGATAAAAAGACCACCGAGAGTAATGATAAATAAAACATTCCAGTACCACGGGCTGCCAAGGTACCATCTGTGAGCAGCAAGTCCACCTAAAAAGAACCACAATAATAGTGCAACTCCTTGGCTTTTTGCACCGGCTAAAGCTGCTGGTGAAAATAACGTAGTTTCTTCATCAGAATTAACTTGGTTAGTTGCCGTTTCAGAAACAGTTGTACGTTGTACGGGAAAAGAAGCAAAGCTTGTTGGTGCTGCCAGAAGCAAAGCAAATAATAAAAGTAATAGTTTAAACTTCATAATTTAATTTGTTTATTTGTGTTATTAAAATTTAAAATTATAAAAATTTTCGGAATGCGCATACTCCACCTATTGTATTTCTTTTTTTTCTTTTTTTCAACTTCCTTACTGGCACAACAAGACTATCAGTTTTTGGGAGTTATTAAATTAGAAGACAGTACAATTATATCGTATAAAATTTCTTTCACAGAAAATAAAGGAGCAATTAAAGGCCATTCTATAACTGATCTTAATGGAGCTCACGAGACAAAGTCTTTGATCACTGGTAAATTTGAAGAAGCAAAAAAATTGTTTCAATTTAAAGAGAACGGTATTGTCTACACAAAATCCCCCATTACTGAAACAGATTTTTGTTATATTAATTTTACAGGTCATTTAAAAAGAATCAATGAGCAAGATAAAATTGAAGGTAGTTTTAAAGGCTTATACAATGACGGGCAAGAATGTATTAGTGGGGAGATAGAACTTGGCGGACTTGCGAAAATAACGAAAAAAGCAAAAAAAATTGACCGAAAAATTGACCGGAATATTTTTGTAAAAAAGAAAACCAAAAAACGCATAAATGTTCAGAAAACGTTGGATACTCTCAATATGAACATTATAAACAAAGGGGAGACTTTAAATATTTTTAGTAAAGATAAAAAGCTGTCGTTAGCTATTTATGATGCAGGAAAAGAAGATGGAGATATAATAAATTTGTCTATAAATGGAGAAAAGATATTGGATAATTTTACTGTTACTCACAAAAAGAAAATTATACCGATAACTGTTGATGTTGAAAAAACGTTAATTCAGGTGGAGGCATTGAATGCAGGGACATCCCCGCCAAACACAGTGAGAATAGAGGTTACAGACACACAAAACTTTGTTCGCACGCTCACAAATCTATCTACTGGCGAAAAAGCGAGTCTGGCGATTATAAAAAAGAAATAATTAACTATCATGTTTTTTTAAAAACGTTTTAGTTTGTCATTATTTAAAATAAAAACCCCCACAATTTCTGTGAGGGTTTTCTATTGTCTTGTAGAGCTTTAGCACTCTATGGTTTGCTATTTAGTAGCGGTAGTACTCAGGCTTAAACGGTCCTTCTACTTCCACACCAATATATTTGGCTTGTTCTTCGCTCAATTCGGTTAATTCTACACCAATTTTCTCTAAGTGTAGTTTAGCTACTTTTTCATCTAAATGCTTTGGTAACATATACACTTTGTTTTCGTATTGATCTGTGTTTTTCCACAATTCAATTTGCGCCAATGTTTGATTTGTAAATGAGTTACTCATTACAAAACTTGGGTGGCCGGTAGCACAACCTAGGTTTACCAAACGACCTTCAGCTAATAAAATAATATCTTTACCGTCAATAGTATATTTATCTACTTGTGGCTTAATCTCAACGTGTGTATTTCCGTGGTTTTCTTTTAGCCAAGAAACAGCGATTTCATTATCAAAGTGGCCAATATTACAAACGATGGTTTTGTCTTTCATCGCTTCAAAATGCTCACCGCGAACAATATCTTTATTTCCAGTTGTGGTAATTACAATATCAGCTTTACCAACAACAGTTTCTAGTTTTTTCACTTCAAAACCGTCCATTGCAGCTTGTAATGCACAAATTGGGTCAATTTCAGTAACCGTAACAATTGCTCCAGCACCTTTAAAAGAAGCAGCGGTACCTTTACCTACATCACCATAACCACATACCACAACGCGTTTTCCAGCCATCATTACATCGGTAGCACGACGAATAGCATCTACAGCACTTTCGCGACATCCATATTTGTTGTCAAATTTACTTTTAGTAACGCTATCGTTTACGTTTATTGCTGGCATAACAAGCGTTCCGTTCTTCATACGTTCGTATAAGCGGTGCACGCCAGTCGTTGTTTCTTCAGAAAGGCCTTTAATTCCAGAAGCTAGTTCAGGATATTTATCAAAAACCATATTGGTAAGGTCTCCACCATCGTCTAGAATCATATTTAATGGCTTGCGGTCTTCTCCAAAGAAAAGCGTTTGCTCAATACACCAGTTAAATTCTTCTTCGGTCATTCCTTTCCAAGCATACACTGGTACTCCAGCATCTGCCATTGCAGCTGCAGCTTGATCTTGTGTAGAGAAAATGTTACAAGAGCTCCAAGTTACTTCTGCACCCAATTCAATAAGGGTTTCAATTAAAACCGCAGTTTGTATGGTCATGTGCAAACATCCGGCGATACGGGCACCTTTTAGCGGCTGCTCGTTTTTATATTCTTCACGTAGCGACATTAAGCCTGGCATTTCTGCTTCAGCTAGCTCAATTTCTTTACGTCCCCAGTCTGCTAGGGAAATATCTTTTACTTTATACGCCGTGTAAGGCACTGTTTTCGTTGACATATTCTTATCTTTGAATTAACAATTTTTTTACCTGCTAACTGATTTTGCTCAGTTTTCAGGTTGCAAAAATACATAATATCTAGTAAACGTTTATGCCACTTTACAAAACTATAACAGTAAATAAAACGACTAAGGTCTTGATTTGGAAGATAGAAGAATCGTACGAATTTCTTTCGGACGGAATTTCACTAACCAATCATTGCCAAGAACGTGTAGATGGTATGAAAAGCGACCTGCACCGGCGCGGATTTATGAGCGTTCGCCATTTATTGGCAGCTGCCGGTTATACGGACCACGATTTGTATTATGATGATAAAGGTAAGCCACATTTAACCGATGATAAACATATTTCGATTACACATTCTTTTATTTTTTCGGCGATTATAATCAGCGACCAAGAAGTGGGGATTGATATTGAAAAACAACGTCAAAAAATATTAAAAATAGCGCATAAGTTCACCCCGATTGAAGAATATAGAACGCTCGCTAACGATGATGCCGTGATGCGGAAACTTACTATGGTTTGGGGTGCAAAAGAATCATTATACAAAAGTTTTGCAAGAAAAGGCGTCAGCTTTTTAGAACATATTTACGTGGAAGATTTTCGCTTCGATGATTTGCAATCTACAGCCGAAGTTTCTTTTGAAGACAAAGAAGAAACCTATAAGGTTTGGTTTATAGAATTTGAAGGGTTTACCTGTGCTTACGCATTGATTTCTGAAAAAATTAGATAATGAACCAGTTTCATTATCAAAATATATTGAGTGATATTTCCGAAGGGAAAAAAAGCTTAGCAATTTTAATAGACCCTGATAAATTTTCAACATCTGACACCGCTTCTTTTCTTCAACAACTGCCAACCGAAACTACACATTTATTTGTAGGTGGCAGTACAGATGCCAATGGTCATACCGAAGCTACAGTAAAAGCGCTAAAAAATCATTCTCAGTTGCCTGTAATTTTGTTTCCAGGCGATCATACACAAATCACCAAGTTTGCAGATGCTATTTTATTTCTTTCTCTTTTATCAGGTCGCAATCCAGAATATTTGGTAGGCCAACAATTAAAAGCTGTTGAGAAGCTAAAGGAATCAAAATTGGAAGTAATTCCTACTGGTTATATTTTGGTGGACGGTGGGACCGAATCTACCGTAGCACGAGTTAGCAATACAAAACCACTTTCGCAAGATGTCGTTTCAACAATTGTACATACGGCAATGGCCGGCGAATTTATGGGTGCCAAATTAATTTATTTAGAAGCTGGAAGCGGGGCGATTAACCCGGTGAGGCCAGAAATTATTTCCGAAGTAAAAAAAGCCATTAACATTCCCCTTATTGTTGGCGGCGGTATTAAAACCGAAGCTCAAAAACAAGCAGCTTATAAAGCCGGAGCTGATTTGATAGTAATGGGTACCGCTTTTGAAAAATAATGTAGTTTATTACTTCGTATTAATCCATTGCGTAACAATATCTTCAATTTCGTTGTCTTCCCGCAATTGAATAATCTGCAAATCCACTTTCCTTCGTAAAGGACTGTCTAACGGAAAAATAAAACCATAATGTTGTGGTTGAATATTTTTTTTACTCAATTCAAAATTTTCTTTTTCCTTATTACTGAAGACATATTCCAATGGAACCACATCATACAAAACGGCATCTACTTCTTCGTTTAAAAGCAAATCATACGCTTCTTTTACATTTTTTACTGGAACGGGCGTTCCGCCTACGTTTCGTACTTGATTAAGTACTTTATCATAACTTGGCGTAGCAATTCTTTTTCCTTCTAATTGTCCCAATGATTTTATGGTTTTTTCCTGCTGGCTGCTTACGGTCAAAGTGGTAGCAATCCCTGCTACAAAGGAGGTTGCCATAATTAAAGAAATAACCATCCAAGCACCCATTAAAAAGCGCCCCGGTATTGTTTTAGGTGCATAATCGCCATACCCAACCGTTGTCATGGTTACAATGGCTAGCCAAATTCCGCTACCAATTCCTTTTATAGGGTGCTTATTGTATTCTTCAGGAAACTTCCTGCCTTCTAATAACCAAAACAGTGTGCCTACAATAGTAAGGACTATGAGTAAAAATCCCACGGCATATAAAAACGTAGTAGAGAAAAAAGGCTTTAAATGGTCCCAAAACGTGAGTTCTAATACGGGAGCTAAAATACCCAATTCGGTATCATAAAACGGATGTGAAAAACTAACAGTTTCTGCTCGTAATGAGTTAATAGTAATGGGTCCAATAAGCACATCAATTTCACCGTCTGTGGTGGCTTGCATACCTTCTTCCACCGAGGCGTAGTTTTTATACGTGTATTGTCTATCGATATTAAAAGCGATTTCTCGCCATAAATCGGGTACAATGCCTTCAGGTTTTTCATTATTAATGTAGAAAGGAGCAGAGCCAGCAATACCAACCCGTAGTGAGGTAGAATCCTGTGCTGTTTGTCCTAAAACTGAAAAGCTAATGGCAAAAAATAAAAGATAAATAGCATTTTTGATCATAAAAATGAATTGGGTTTATATAAGGACCATAAGGTCTGCCATAAAATATAGCGTATTTTTGTCAAAAACAATAACAGAACCCTTTTTAGTACTGAATGAGCGGAATTTACTTACATATCCCTTTTTGCAAACAGGCTTGTCATTATTGCGACTTTCATTTTTCAACTTCGATAAAGAAAAAAGGAGCAATGGTCGATGCGTTGTGTGAAGAATTAATCCTTCGGAAAAAAGAAGTAACTGAAACCGTACAAACCATTTATTTTGGAGGGGGAACCCCGTCGTTGTTAACTTCAGAAGAATTAAAGCAGATTTTTGAAACGATTTTCAATAATTTTACGGTAGCTACCGATGCTGAAATCACGCTTGAAGCTAATCCGGACGATTTAACAAAAGACCGAATTGAAACATTGGCGAACAGTAAGATTAATCGGTTAAGTATTGGCGTCCAATCTTTTTTTGAAGCAGATTTAACGCTTATGAATCGCGCCCACAATGAAAAAGAAGCTTCTCTGTGTATTGAAGAGGCAAAAAAATACTTTGATAATATAAGTATAGATTTAATTTACGGTATTCCGGGAATGACCAACGAACGCTGGAAACAGAATCTACATACCGCCATTTCACTTGATATTCCACATTTGTCGTGTTACGCCTTAACTGTTGAGCCTAGAACAGCCTTGAAAAAATTTATTGAGAAAGGGATTGTTCCGCCAGTAGAAGATGCCGTTGCTGAAACGCATTATAAAACCTTGCTCAAAGAAACCGAAAACGCTGGATTTGAAAACTACGAATTTTCAAATTTTGGAAAATCCGGGTATTATTCCCGAAACAATACCGCTTATTGGCAAGGGAAACCGTATTTGGGCATTGGTCCTTCGGCACACGGTTTTGATGGTAAGACGCGCAGTTGGAATGTTGCCAACAATACCAAATACATTCAGGCAATTACTGCCGGAGAACTTCCGCAAGAACAGGAAATACTTTCAATAAAAGATCGTTACAACGAATATATTATGACCGGTTTACGAACCAAATGGGGTGTTTCCTTGGATAAATTGGAAGATTCTTTCGGAAAAAAATATAAAGAGTATGCTTTAGAACAAGCGAATCAACATTTAAAAAATGAGTTGGTATTTTTAGAAGAAGACTCGCTTAAAGTTTCAAAAAAAGGAAAATTTTTAAGTGATGGCATTGCTTCCGATTTGTTTTTAACAGATTAATCTCACAATAGAATCGTATATTACATTTTTAAAAACCAAGTATTTGCGCGCCACTTTTAACATAGACGGAACTTTAAAAACGGTCGATCTTTCAAAGCCTCTAGATCTTTCGATTCCGTTACGGGCTTCAGAAAAGAATCCAGAAGCTTGGTATTTAAAACCGCCTAAAATCGAATCCGTTAAAATGGACGATTGGGTGGCGAAAGTAAGCGAAGGCGCTTCGGTTAATTTTAATAACATTGCTTTTAATCCGCATGCCCACGGAACGCATACGGAATGTGTGGGGCACATTTCAGAAAAATTTCATTCGGTGAATGAAGCATTGAAAACCTTCTTTTTTTCGGCGGAAGTAATTTCACTCGTTCCAGAAAAAATAGGAGAAGATCAAATAATTCCGGCTTGCGAAATTAAATCGGCTTTAAAAAATAAAAACCCCGAAGCGGTTGTCATTAGAACCTTACCGAATACTTCAGAAAAAAAAGAAAGACACTATTCAAACACCAATTGGCCATACTTGCACCAAGAGGCCGCGTTGTTGTTACGTGAAAAAGGAGTGAAGCATTTGTTGATAGATTTGCCTTCAGTTGATAAAGAAAAAGACAAGGGAAAACTGTTGGCACACAAAGCATTTTGGAATTATCCTGAAAGCCCGAGACACGAAGCAACCATAACCGAATTTATTTACGTGCCCAACCAAGTGAAAGATGGTAGTTATTTGCTAAACCTGCAAATAGCGTCGTTTCATAATGATGCAGCGCCAAGTAAACCGGTTTTGTATGCATTTATTTAAGTGTTGTGCGCAATTTCAAAACTTGATCGATATACCAATTTTTGGTATATTTGAAATAAATAGTATTAAAATGAACAAAAACACATCAATATCACTCGGGAATTATTTTGACGAATTCGTTCAAAGCCGAATAAAGGAAGGTCGATTTAAAAATGTTAGCGAAGTTATACGAGCTGGATTAAGACTTTTGGAAGAAGAGGAAAGTAAGGCAATTGCTTTGAGAAAAGCAATTAACGAAGGAGTTGATAGCGGAATTGCCCACGACTTCGACCCAAAAAAACACCTTGAATCCCTAAAAGCAAAGAAGCACTCAAATGGCTGAATATAAATTAACGAATAAAGCTGTTGAGGATTTATCTAAAATTTGGGATTACACATTTGAAGTTTGGTCGGAAAAACAAGCCGACAAATATTACGAATCCCTAATTATAAATTGCCAAGAAATTGCTGACAACCCAGATTTAGGAAAGAATTATGAAGGAGTAGCCAAACAATTACTCGGAATGAAAACGAATCGGCATATAATATTCTACAGAACTGTGAACGAAGATTATGTTGAAATTACAAGAATTTTACATGAGCGAATGGATTTAAAGGAACGAATTTTGGAATAAAAATTAGTAGGAAAACATACCTTATAACAGAAAAAAGTACTTACTACTCTTTTACAACCCTTATGAAAACAACTTTAAAAATTGAGGAGTTTGCCCAATTTATATTCGGAATCTTGTTGTTCTCGCAATTAGAATTTTCTTGGTGGGTTTTTCCCGCCCTATTATTATTGCCCGATATTGGTATGTTAGGATATCTTTTTAATACAAAAGTAGGAGCTGTCATCTATAATTTGTTTCATCATAAAGCAATCGCAATCCTATTTATTATAGCAGGAATGCTTTATTTTGGTGAAATTTGTACTTTAATAGGTGTTATTCTGTTTTCCCATTCTGCAATGGATCGAATTTTTGGGTATGGCTTAAAATATCCAGACAGTTTTAAAAACACACATTTAGGAAGCATAGGAAACAATTAATATGGAATTACTTTTTATAGGCTTGGCTGTTGGAGCTGTAATGGCGTACTTCATTTTCTCATGGTTTGTGGGTTCTCGAAAAAAAGAGAAAGTACATTCACAATCGGTGGTATTGATGGAGCGCATTCGCAGTGTCTGTAAGTTTATTACGGTGGAAGGCGATTTTTCTGAAATTTACCATTACGAAAGTGTAAAGGACAAATGGCTCAACGTTATTTTAGGAAAGAAAAAAGCGCTTATTTTAATTGAAGCGAAAGCCCATGTAGGGTTCGACCTTACGAAGATTAACATGAATGCCGACACCAAAAATAAAACGATCACGTTGACCAATTTCCCCCAACCGGAACTGATGACCATCGAAACCGACTTTAAATATTACGACAAGCGTGAAGGGTGGGCAAATCCCTTTACGTCTTCTGACTTAACCGATATTAACCGCGAAGCGAAACAACATATTATCGATAAAGTACCAAGTAGCGGTTTGTTGCTCGAAGCTTCCAATCAAGCGATGGAAACGATAAAACTGATGGAAAAATTGGTAGAAACCATCAATTGGAAATTGGATTATTCGGCTTTGGAAACCGATCGAAACGCTCAGGAAAAAATTTCAGAAAGAAGTGAGAAGTAAACGGTATCCATATGTGAAAGTAGTAGTTTTCTTCTTGCTTTTTGCGAGTGGATTGTTTTCTGTAAAAGCTCAAAACTACGAACAAGTTGATGCCACTATTCAGTTATACCCTAAAAAGTTTGACAACCCCGAGCAGCTTTCAAAGTTTATCTCGCGTGATTTTATTTCCGAAGAAGATAAAGTTCGCGCCATTTATACTTGGATTGTAAACAACGTGGCTTATGAACCTTCGGAATACAAAAAATTCAATTATAACTTTAAAAATTTTAGAGAGCGAAACCAAAAGGAAGAAGCGACTCGCAACAAAATAATCGAACGCACCCTGCAAGAAGGAATCGCCGTTTGCGAAGGTTATGCGATGCTCTTTGAGCGTTTGTGTGAACTTCAGGGAATTAAAAACTATTTGGTTAGGGGTGATATAAAAGCCAGTTTTAATGATATTGGCCGCTCTTTTAAAAAAACACATATGTGGAATATCGCCACCATTGATGGAAAGCAATATCTGTTCGATCCTACGTGGGGAGCGGGAAAATACAATGGGAGGTTTATAAAAGAACCTACTTATTTTTATTACAAAACGCCACCTAAACTGTTTTTTAAGACTCATTACCCGGCGATGTATGAAGATGCGTTGATTGATGCTGTAATTTCAAAAGAAGTATTCGCTAATATGCCGATTATTATTCCGGAAACCTTACGAAGGGAAGATGTGGAGAAACCATTAACAGGTGTTATTTCTTCGGAAGATGACGATGGATATATTGATTTTCAAATACGAAATAGTAATCCTTCAAGTATTTCATATTCCTTCGGAAAGGAGCAAACCGCTATCAAAGAAATTACAAGAAAAGCAAATGTCATTACATTTAAAATTCCATTGCAATTAGGTGCTTCAACACTTTTAATCTATTTTGACGATCAACCAGCATTAGGCTATAAAATTGATTAGGTATGAACATTGAAGCATTCCGAGAGTATTGTTTAGCGAAAAAAGGCGTGACCGAATCCCTGCCATTTGGCCCAGATGTGTTGGTGTTTAAAGTAATGGGTAAAATGTTTGCGTTATGTGCTTTGGAAAAAATGCCTGCTACTGCCAACTTAAAATGTGACCCAGAACGCGCCATAGAATTGAGAGAGGAATACGATGGACTTATCACTGCAGGTTACCATATGAGTAAAAAACACTGGAACACTGTCGAATTGGAACGCAACATTCCAGCCGATTTGCTACTAGAGTTAATTGACCATTCTTATAATCTGGTAGTGCAAGGATTGACAAAAAAAGTACAAGCTGAATTAGAAAAGCTATAAAAAGAAAATGAAGAAACCCGAATCGTTTTATAAAGAACAAATAACCAAACATACCGAAACCCTTAAAACCCTTAAAAAGCAACTCGCACTTTCTGGGACGTTTAGATTGCTAGTTTTTCTGGCATTGTGCGCCGGCGTATATTTCACTTTCGGAAACACAAAATTTGTCATCGCCATTATTTTAGGGGGCATTGCATTGTTTGTTTTTTTAGTGTCCCGACATAGCAATTTGCAATACAAACGTGATGTTACAAAAGCCTTGCTCGAAGCCAATAACGTGGAACTGGAAGTATTGAGCAGAGCGTTTCACCATTTACCAGACGGAGAAAAGTATAAAAATCCAGAGCATTATTTTAGTCAGGATATCGATTTGTTCGGGAGAGGTTCTTTTTATCAATACATCAATAGAACGGCTTTAGAAAGTGGTTCAGACCACTTAGCGCATCTACTTACTGAAAACAATATTGATAACATTCCCAAGAAACAAGAGGTCATTCAAGAGTTGGCTAAAAAAGCAACGTGGCGGCAGCATTTTTCGGCGGTTGCTTCGTTAGTGAAAACCGAAGTTTCAGCAAATACTGTCTTAAACTGGTTGAACAGTTATAAGAGTTTTGTTCCTAATTGGATAAAAGCGGGTTCTACTGTCTTTTCTATTATTTCCTTAGGACTTTTAATTACCTATTTTTCAGGATTTATATCCGGTTATATTGTGTTTGGCTGGTTTTTAGTCGGACTCATTATTAGCGGACGCTATTTGAAAAAAGTAAACGATTTATCGCAACATACGGCTAAAATTCAGAGTACTTTTGAGCAGTTTCATAAGTTGTTATTAGAAATTGAAACAGAAGATTTTAGCAGTGACTTACTTTCAGAAAAAAAGAAAACGGTTGTAAGTGAAACCGAAAAAGCTTCTACTATATTAAAGCAATTTGCAAAACATCTCGATTCGCTGGATCAACGAAGCAATTTATTAGTGGGCGTTGTGGCGAATGGCTTTATGTTACGCGACCTTCGACAATCATACAATATCGAAAAATGGATTTCAGAACATAGCGAACATGTTTCAAAATGGATAGATAGCATTGTTTTCTTTGATGCCTATAACACCTTGGCAAACTATGTTTTTAACAATCCGCAGCATGTTTTTCCAGCCATCGCATCATCTACCACGCAATTACAAGCTGATGGCGTTGGGCATCCTTTATTAGATCCTGAAAAGATGGTGCGCAATGATTTTAAGATAGCTTCGGAAGAGTTTTTCATCGTCACCGGCGCCAACATGGCCGGGAAAAGTACGTTTTTGCGTACCGTTGCCCTGCAAATTGTGATGGCGAATGTTGGGCTTCCGGTGTGTGCTGCAAAATCAACCTATCAACCTATTAAGCTAATCACTAGTATGCGGACCACCGATAGTTTAACGGATGATGAATCGTATTTTTTCAGTGAGCTGAAGCGATTAAAATTTATCGTGGAAGAAATTAAAACAGATCGTTATTTTATTATTCTAGATGAAATATTAAAAGGGACGAACAGCACAGACAAAGCCATCGGATCTAAAAAGTTTGTCGAAAAATTGGTCGGCGGAAATGCTACGGGAATCATTGCCACGCACGATTTAAGTTTATGTGAAGTTTCTGAAAGCATTCCGAAAGTAAAAAATTACTTTTTTGATGCCCGAATAGAAGACGACGAATTATACTTCGATTATACGTTTCAACCCGGAATTTGTCAAAATATGAACGCTTCTTTTCTACTGAAGAAAATGGAAATTGTTGATTAATGGATTCGTTAACTCAAATTGTATTAGGCGCCGCCGTAGGGGAAGCCACCCTTGGAAAAACCATGGGCAACAAAGCCATGTTATATGGAGCCATCGCCGGAACCATTCCAGACTTGGATGTATTGTCCAGTAATTTTGTAGATACCGTTACCGCCTTGGAAATTCACCGTGGTTTTACACACTCTATTGTGTTTTCGGTAGTTTTTGGAGGTTTTTTTGCTTGGCTTACTTCGTTATACGAAAAGCGGGCTACGTTTAAACAATGGTATTGGCTTTGGTTTATGTGTTTTATAACCCATCCGTTTCTCGATGCACATACCACTTGGGGAACACAACTTTTTTGGCCTTTTGATTTTCGCCTAGCTTACAAAAACATTTTCGTTATCGATCCTTTATATACGTTACCGTTTTTAGTGTGCGTAATTTGGGCAGCTTTCCTAAAACGTGGCAGTGAAAAACGACGTAAAATAAACAACGCAGGCTTGCTAATCAGTAGTAGTTATATGGTGATTACGTTGATTTTAAAAGGAATTACCTATCATACGTTTACTAACGCCTTAGATGAACAAGATATCGCTTATAAAGCCATTGAAACCAAACCGAGCCCGTTTAATACCATTCTTTGGACGGCCAATGTTGAGGTGGACGATGCTTTTTTAATTGGGGATTATTCTTTTTTTGATAGTAAACCCATTCAGTTTTATAGGCATCCTAAAAATCATGCGGCATTGGGAGGCTTAAAGAACGATGATAAAGTACAACGCCTTATTGCAATTTCTAATGGGTGGTACGCCATTTCTGAAAAAAATAATGCTACTTATTTTAACGATTTGCGTTTTGGTTTGTTAAGCGTAGATCCGCAAACCGATAAATATGCTTTTAGTTATCAGCTACAGCAAACTTCAGAAGGATTGAACGTGATTGAAGAACCTAAAAACAGAGATGATGCTAAAAAATTATTAGCTGATTTGTGGGAGCGGGTGTTAGGGAATTAACCCTTCGGCTCCGCTCAGGGAGCAAGAATCCAGTTATGGGTCCTGAGCGGAGTCGAAGGGCAGATTAACAACTCGTATCCGCTACAATTTTCCATTCGCCGTTTATTTTTTTGAAGATAATCATAAACACCCCATTGGCATCGCCTACGTTTCGTTTTAAAAAATATTCACCCATCACCCAATAGCTATTCTCACTGATTTTTGAAATATCATTGATTTTAAAGTTCAATGTACCGGAATGTTCTTTCGTTGGATAACCTTTTTTATAGTTGTCTAACGTTTGTTGCCAACCTTTGGTGAGGCCGTTACTACCATAAAATTTTAAAGAATCACTTTTCCAATAGCCTTGCATAAAGCCTTCTAAGTCGTAATTGGACCAAGCTTTTTCTTGCATTTTCATGACGGTTAAAATAGCGCCTTTGTCTTCGGCTTCGGTTTGGGCAAATGTTGTGGTTAGGGTGAATATAGTAATTAGGAATAGTAACTTTTTCATTGGATAGGGTTTAATGGTAATAAATTCAGTGTTGATATTTTTTTGAGTAGTTAATTTTCGACCAAACTATCAATCCATTTGGTTAAATTACTTAAAAATTGTTTTTGTTTTCCTTTTGGTTTTTCTTCTTGAATCATTTCTATCTCAATTCTTTCACGTTTTAGTTCCGTAATAAATTCAATGATATTGCTTTTATTCGAGCTTTTATATTCTACCAATAAATCCTCAATTGAGTCAATTATACATTCGATGTCATAAAATATGTCTTCGTCAGCATTCTCTAATTCATCGTAATTATCGTGGAAAAACTCACATTGATTTTCAAATTCTATAATTATTTTATTAAGTGATAACTCATTTGGAAAGTTTAATAAAGTTGAAATTATTTCTGAATCGCTTAAGTTTTGGAATTTAAAATTTGGTTTAAATTTCTCTGCTTTTATTAGTTCTTTTGAATCTTTAAAAACTATTTGAATTGCCGGCCCACCTTCAAAATTAGGCAGGGAGTCAGTTATGTTTGTTGTTAAATCATCATAATGCCAATCAATTTTGCTAATTATTTTTCTTTCCAGTTCAAGAGCTTCTTTCTCGCTTAAGTTTTCTTTTAATATTAATATTTTAAATTGTTCAGTGAGATTAGAGACATATTTTTTCCACTTTTCATTTCGACCAACTTTAGATGATTTTCTATTTCCTTTTCCTTTACCAACGTAAAAAATTTCATTGGTTTTCGGGTTTAGATGGATATAGACATAATATTCTTTCATAAGAATTGAAAAGAAATATAAAGATACACAATCCCCAATTTACTTTTACAATCTGTAATTTTGTACCCACAAATCCGACAAGTAGGATAGATTGCTATGGAAAAATATATTCAGATATTTAAAGATTCTTATGTTGGATATTTCAACTATTTGTTGGATGAAATCACCCGTTTTCATTGGGAAAACTATTTCTATGGGCTTATCATCGTGTCGGTAGTTGTTTGGTTGTTGGAATTGCTATTTCCGTGGCGAAAAAACCAGAAAGTATTCCGTAAAGACTTTTGGCTGGATACCTTCTATATGTTCTTCAACTTCTTTTTGTTAAACCTAATTGTACTCATCTTCCTTTCAAACACTGCCGAAGCTTTTTTCAATGACATACTCAGTTTAATTGGGCTGCAAGTTTCAGACTTCGAATTACTAAACGTTGATGCTTTACCTTACGGATTAGGATTATTAGTCTTCTTTTTGGTGTCAGATTTTGTGCAATGGAATACCCACAGATTGCTGCATAGAGTGCCTATACTTTGGAAATTCCATCAAGTACATCATTCCGTAAAGGAAATGGGTTTTGCAGCTCATTTGCGCTATCATTGGATGGAACCGGTAGTGTATAAATCCATTTTGTACATTCCATTGGCGATTATCGGTGGTTTTGATGTAACCGATGTAGCGATTGTCCATTTCACTGCTTTGACCATTGGTCATCTTAATCATGCGAACCTTGGGTGGAACTACGGAGTTTTAAAATATGTGCTTAATAACCCGAAGATGCATATTTGGCATCACGCTAAAGTTTTGCCAAAACACACTAAATACGGTGTTAATTACGGCATTAGTTTAAGTATTTGGGATTATCTTTTTGGTACAAACCACATTCCGCACGACGGAAGGGATATTGAATTAGGCTTTGATGGCGATGAACATTTTCCTGAAAAATTCATTCATCAAAGTATATATCCTATAAAAACCAAAAAATAATATAGCCCGTATATATGGGTATAAACACAAAAGATTATGAAATCTATACTTAAAGTTTTTACACTATTATTTATTTCTGTTTCATTGGTGAGCTGTAACTTAACTTCAGCAGCAGGATTGACCAGCCAAGGCCAACCCACTAAAACAGTGGAAGGTGATTTAACTTCAACCACTGCAAATTCTGCAGTTAATTTTGATCACGCTGCTTGGGACAAATTGTTGAAAAAGCATGTAGATTCAAAAGGGATGGTCGATTACAAAGGCTTTAAAAATGATAGAGAAGCATTGAATAAATACCTTCAGAAATTATCTTCTACAGAACCAACCGATGCTTGGAGCGTTCAAGAACTATTAGCGTTTTATATTAATTTATACAACGCTTACACGGTCGATTTAATTTTAAATAATTACCCAACTGAAAGCATTCAGGATATTGATGGAGCCTTTACTAAAGGGTTTGTTCCCGTAGGAGATCGTGAGTTGTCATTAGGTGGAATTGAAAATGGAATTCTTCGTAAAATGGATGAACCTCGTATTCATTTTGCCATTAACTGTGCTTCCATTTCATGCCCAAAACTATTGGATGAAGCCTTTACTGCTTCAAAAATAAATGAACAGTTAGATGAGGTAACTCGCGAATTTATAAACAGCGATAAAAACGAAATTACGGCTAACAGCCCAAAAGTTTCGTCCATTTTTAAGTGGTATGCAAAAGATTATACCGTTAATGGAAATAAAGATGTTATTGGTTTTATAAATAAATATAGCGATACAGAAATCAACCCTAGGGTAGCGTTACAGTACAAAGACTACAATTGGAAACTGAATGAACAGAAATAATATTTTTTAAAGGAATATAGCCCGGATAAAACTTCCGGGTTATTTATTTCGTAAGTTTAGCGTATGATTAGTATTGTTATCCCCGTTTTAAACGAAGTGTCTTCCATTGAAAAGCTGTTGCAGCATTTAGTAGAAAAAGTTACGCCTAAAAATCTTGCTGAAATTACCGTCGTAGATGGTGGAAGCACAGATGGTACGCAACAATTGATAAAAAATTTAGAAGCTAAACCTGAAATAGGGATTCAACTTATTTCTTCGGAAAAGGGGCGTGCAAAACAATTAAATACCGGAGCAAAAAACGCTACGGGGTCTATTCTTTACTTCTTACACGCAGATTCCTTTCCCCCTAAAAATTTTGACGAATTAATTATTTCCGAAGTAGAAAAAGGAAGTCCTGCAGGGTGTTTTAGGATGCAGTTTGACAGTAACCATTGGTGGTTGCGTTTGGCTAGTTGGCTCACGAAATTTAGTTGGCGCGCATGCCGAGGGGGCGATCAAAGCCAATTTATTACTCGTGAATTGTTCGATGAAATTGGAGGCTATGACGAAAGTTATATTATCTATGAGGATAATATCCTTATAAATGAGTTGTACGATCGCAGCATGTTTGTAGTCATCAATAAAAAATTAACTTCCTCAGCACGATTGTACCGCGAAAAAGGCGTTTGGTATGTACAATATCATTTTTGGACTATCTACGTTAAAAAATGGTTGGGTGCCGATGCGGATCAACTGTTTGCTTACTATTGTAAACACTTACGGAACAATAAAAAGAAGCAGAACGAGAATGTCACTATCGAGTCGCCAAGAGAAGCGTTTATAGAAAAGTAACTTTTCTAAAATGTTTGCTTTACCCTTTCAAGCGTATTCACTAAAAATTTTATGATTTTCTAAACACTGAAACATTTTAGTTGGTTGTATTTTGAGGATACAAAATCAAAAAAACCAACTATGAACATTTTTGAAGCAATTAGAAAAGACCACGACAAACAACGTGAATTGTGCAAACTAGTTACTTCCACATCTGGCGACAGTAAGGGCCGAAAAGAAATGTGGGAAAAACTGAAACACGAACTACAAGTCCACGCAGACGCTGAAGAGCGCACTTTTTATACCCCACTTATTCAAAACGATATGATGCAAGAACATGCTCGTCACGGGATTGCAGAGCATCATGAAATGGACGAGTTAATTGAAAAAATCGACGATACCGATTTAGATTCTCCGGGTTGGTTAGTGCACGTAAAACAGCTTTGTGAAAAAGTAGAGCATCATTTAGAAGATGAAGAGCACACCTTTTTTCAATTAGCGGGTAAAGTTTTTACGGAAAAACAAAAAACCACTATTGCCGAAGAATACTTAAAAGTGATGAAAGAAAAGCGGTAATATTATTCGTAAATAGAATAATAATATTGCAGCACTAATTGAGACGGTTTGTTTTGAACGGTAAATTGATTGTTCAATCCACCACCAGAATTTTCATGGTCAATAAACCATTTCCATAAAAAACCACCGGCCATCCATGGTTCTTGCCAAACCTCTTCAAAAAGGGCGGTTAGCAATGTTCCTTGGTTGTCGTGATTTATACTTTTCTGCTCTCTGCCACTGTGCCAAGGTTCTTTTCCGGCAAAGTCTGTGTTTCTGTAACCGTACTCAGTAAACAGTATTTTTTTATTGTGTTTTTCTGAAACAGTTTTCATTTCGTTTTTCCACTTTTGCCATCCATTTTTGGCATCTTGTAACGTTGGAGTTTTTACTTCTGAAATAGGAAAATAGGCATCTACACCAATAAAATCTAATTGACCCCAGAAAGGAACCTTAGTATACTCATCCCAATTGGCAGCATAGGTCAACTTACCACTATAGATACGTTTTATTTCAGAAATTAATTGATTCCAAAATGTTGGACGTTGCATTATAAACTGTTCCAATTCTGTGCCAATACACAAAATGGGCACATTGGTTTCCTCAGCAAGACGAGCAAAATCGAGTATAAAATTGCGGTATGAAGTTTCTAATATTTTCCAATCTTTTTCCGAAGACATAGCAAGATGCCCGGTAAACTCACCTTTTCTAATCCAAATTTGGGGCTTTAGCATGACGTTAATATCGTTTTGCTGTAGCTTATTAATGTATTGTTTGGCGCCTTTAATTGTCTCGCCATACCACTGTCGGTCTGTACTGTATACTAGTTCAGGGTGGTCCAAACTTTCAATAAACCCAAAAGGCATTACCGCTGCATAATTAGCGTTTATTTGTAAAAGTGGAGCTGTGTGTTTAAGTGATACTGAATCACGAGATGCAACAAAGCTAATACCATTAATTTTAGTGTCTTGCGCATGGCTAGCTACGACAATAAATAGAATTAGAGCTAACAAGTGATTTTTCATAGAGTGGTTGACAACTATTTCAAAACTGAAAATAGTTTAAAAAATTAGACCGTACTAATTACTTTTGGTTTAATTGCCAATTGTAGGGGTAATAAGAGACTTTAAAACTGGAAGGAATTTTTTCTTTTCGGAAACGGTTTAAAAAGTCAATTTCTGTTTGCCCATTTTTTACAAAATCCTCTTTATACCATTTAAAAATTTCAGAAATAGCGACTTCATTTTCTGAAACTTTAATGAATGATGGATTGTTCAGCGCCTTTACCGTTTGTTGCTGTAATTGTTCCTCTAATTTTGAAGGTTTATAGGCTTCGGCAATAATTGGCGGACACCCTTTTGCCCCGCAAACCAATACAAAATGAAAGCGAGGTTCGTCAAAATTGGCGCGGAGTTTCTTGTTTTCAATATCGTTTAGCGTAAGCGATGTTCCACCTAAATTATATTTTATGCTATCAAAAAAACCATCTTTATCTAAAGGGGAATCAATAGGGTAGTTATCAATAACTCCTTTTATAACAGCAAGGTTATAAGTATTGATCCAAAAGGCTTGATATTCTTTTGCTTCGGAAATTGAAACCGAAATGTTTGCGGCCTGATCCAGTAATTCATTTAACTGTTCAGGGTTTTTTTCAATGCTTTTATAATCAATTTTTCCATTGAAAACATAGGTTTTAAAAAATGTATCAGCAGTGTTAAAAAATGCTTCTGTTGATTGAGAAAAACTATTTGAAGTGCTTAAAAACAATGCAGTTGTTAAAATAAATAAGGTATATTTCATCATATTAATTTACGAAAGGTAAGTCGGTTTGGTTTCAGAAATACTTACAGGAAGATTGTTTTTATTTTAAAATAGTACATTCTAAACCTGTTTGCGTGTAATTCCGTACATTTAAATACGACCTAAACGCAACACTTTTCATTCTATGGAACACATCGTTATTATTGGTAATGGCATTGCGGGCGTCACGGCAGCTCGTCATATCCGAAAGCAATCCGATAAAAAAATCACACTCATTTCTGCTGAAGCAGATTATTTCTTTTCCCGTACAGCATTGATGTATGTCTATATGGGGCATATGCGTTGGTGGGACATTGAACCCTATGAAAGTTATTTTTGGAAGAAAAACGATTTAAATCTTAAAAATGCGTACGTAGAGAAAGTCGCTACCAATGCTAAAACGCTTCATTTTGCAGAAGGTGGCACCATGCAATACGATAAATTGATTATTGCTTCTGGTTCAACTACCAATACTTTTGGGTGGGAAGGTCTAGATTTAAACGGTGTGCAAGGGTTGGTGACAAAACAAGATTTAGAAAAACTGGAAAAAAACGCACCCAATAAAAAAGAGTGCCCAAGTGCGGTTATAGTAGGCGGCGGATTAATAGGCGTAGAAATGGCCGAAATGCTCCGCACACGGGGAATTGAAGTGACTATGTTAGTTCGAGAAGATGCTTTTTGGACTAGTGCTTTACCAAAACCTGAGGCCGAAATGCTGTCACGCCACATTCAATCGCACGGCGTTGATATTCGTCACGAAACCAATCTCGATAAAATTCTGGGTGATGAAAACGGAAATGTACGTGCAGTTGTTGTAAAAGAAACTGGCGAAGAAATACCATGTAACGTTGTTGGAATTACCACGGGAGTAAAACCGAATATTTCCTTCTTAAAAGATTCAGGAATTGAAACCGATATAGGCATTTTAGTAAATCGAAAATTGGAAACCAATATAAAAGACGTCTATGCTATTGGCGATTGTGCACAACAGCGGGAGCCAATTGGAAATCGTCCACCAGTAGAAGCTGTTTGGTATACCGGAAGAATTATGGGAGAAACATTAGCTCAAACTATCTGCGGCAATCCTTGGGAATATAATCCCGGAAACTGGTTTAACAGCGCCAAATTTTTCGATATTGAATATCAAACTTACGGTTGGGTGCAACCTAAACGAAGAAGAAAGGATTCTGAAGCGCAATTTCATTGGAAATGTAAGAGTGATTTACGAGCCGTTACCATTTCTTACCATAAAGAAAGCAGGCTGTTTTTGGGGATAAATACCTTCGGAATACGAATGCGTCACGAAGTTTTTGACCGTTGGCTGAATGAAAAACGAGATGTAGATTATGTGATGCAAAATTTAAAACAAGCCAATTTCGATCCTGAATTCTATAGAAAATATGAAAAAGAGATTCTTTCAGCTTATAAAAACCAACAACCTGTAACCGCATAACCTATGAGTACTTTTCAACGTAATATGAGCCTAACAGGCGAACCGCCAAAAACAATTAATACCCAACAAAAAATAGCAAGCTTTATAGGTTTAGCTGGTCTGTTAGTTCTATTTATAGCATTGTTTAATGTCAATTTTCCAAATAAAACATTATGGTTAAGTGTTTCATTACTCGCTATTGCTGCGGGGACCATTTGGTTTGCTAGGGCAGAATATTTGACCAAACTCGCGGGTATAAAAAATAATGGCGTGTATTTTAAATCACTTTCTTCTCGTGGATTCTGGGGTTGGATATTAGGTATCACATTAACCTTATTTTATGTGGCGTTGTATTGGTTTCCGCAGTATCTAGGTTTGGTTAAAGACGGTGATAATACAGGAGTAATTTCATTATTCGATCCGTTGAGCAAATTTTTAAGTGGCAACCCAGCAAGTCAATGGTTTTTATACGGAACGCTTTATACCTTGGCGATTTTAGCCTTCGGAATAAAATTTATTTGGAAATACCGTCATAACCGATATGAAGTTATTAGAACGTTTTCGGTGATGTTCTTTCAGTTAAGTTTTGCATTTGTAATTCCTGAAATATTGGTTCGTTTAAACCAGCCGTATTACGATTTTAAAAATATTTGGCCACTTAATTATGAGCTCTTTGCAGGTTATAAAATAGATGAGTTTTTAAGTGCTGGCGATGTAGGGCTGATTATGCTCATCTTCGGAATTCTTTCCATTTTTGTAATCACACCTATTTTAACCTATAAATACGGGAAAAGATGGTACTGTTCGTGGGTTTGCGGTTGTGGTGGTCTAGCTGAAACTGCAGGAGATCCGTTTCGCCATCTTTCCGATAAACGTATGGTTGCTTGGAAAGTGGAACGTTGGGTGGTACATAGTGTAGTGGTTTTTGTAACGGTAATGACCACCGCGGTTGTGTTTAGTTATTTACAAGGAAACGAATCGCAATCTATAAGTGAATGGAGCGGACTTGAAAATAAAACTGTTTTGATGAGCGACCCAGATGGGAAGCCTATTAACGAACGTATTTTGGCAGCTCAAAAAGCAAAAGCGAGTCAGGTTATTTTTATCAATAAAGCCGAGTCAAAAAAAGCACCGGTTTTAGAAACAACAGAAGGAATCAACATTCCCTTTCATGTTATTTCTGAAACTGAAAATGAAATTGCCCTTACTCGATTAAAAAGCGGATTGAGCGCTTCATTATTAGTAGATTCTGCTTCAAAAGAATATATAACAATCAACGATGGAGTAGAAACTTCATTTTTCGACAACCTTTGGATTTCGAAAGAGTTTTTCATTTGGTTTGTTATTGGGTTGTTAACTCTGGTGTTTGGCGGTGTTATGTTGTTCAGAAGAGAACAATTAGCAAAAGACGCTAAATATGGTGCTATTGGATATTTTGTAGTGGTGACATCTATTTTATTGTTCACATATTTCAGTACACCTGGAAAACTATTTTTCTTTAATGCTTACGAATTGCGTCAAACCTATGGGTTCTTAATTGGAGCCATGTTTAGCGGTGTTATTGGTGTTGGTTTTTATCCTATCTTCGGAAATCGTGTTTGGTGTCGTTTTGGCTGTCCTATGGCTGCAATTTTAGGGTTTCAGCAACGCTTATTTTCACGTTTTAGAATTACCACAAATGGCGGGCAATGTATCTCTTGCGGCAACTGTTCTACCTATTGCGAAATGGGAATCGATGTAAAAGCCTACGCTCAAAAAGGCGAAAACATTGTTCGAAGCTCGTGTGTAGGCTGCGGAATTTGTTCTGCTGTTTGCCCTCGCGGTGTTTTAAAACTGGAAGATGGCCCAAGAAAAGGACGTATTGAAGGGAATGAAGTGTTGTTAGGGAACGATGTCGATTTAATGGAATATGTAAATGAGAAATAGTGTTCATTACACAGTATGGTTTGTATAACTGTTAAATTTACTCATCTTCGCAACTTCAAAAAACAACAATGCCTCCAATTATAAAAGTTATTATTCCGGCCTTTAACGAAGCCGATTCCATTGCCAAGGTGATTGGTGATATTCCTAAAGAAGTTTCAGAAATCATTGTTGTTAGTAATAACTCTACAGATGACACTGAAACGGTTGCAAAAAAAGCTGGCGCTACAGTTCTTTCCGAAGAAAAAAGAGGATATGGTTACGCTTGTTTGAAAGGAATGGACCACATTGCCCGACAAAATCCTAAACCTGATATTGTTGTCTTTTTGGATGGTGATTATAGTGACTATCCGGAAGAGCTTTCAAAAATTGTTGCACCTATTATTGAAGACGATATCGATTTTGTAATTGGGGCTAGAGTAAAAGAATTAAGAGAAGACGGGTCTATGACGTTTCCGCAGAAGTTTGGAAATTGGTTAGCAACCTCTTTAATGAGGCTTTTCTTTAATTCAAAATTTACAGATCTAGGGCCGTTTCGTGCTATAAAGTATGATAAATTGCTTCTTCTAAATATGGATGATAAAACATACGGATGGACTGTAGAGATGCAATTAAAGGCTTTAAAACGAAACTATTCCTATAGAGAGATACCCGTGAAATATAGAAATAGAATAGGAGTGTCAAAAGTTTCAGGAACCGTAAAAGGTGCTATCTTTGCCGGCGTAAAAATCCTAAGTTGGATCTTTAAATATAGTTTTAAAAAATGATACTCGAAATAAGCATCGTTGTAATTTATTCCATAGCATTGCTACTCATCTTTTTGTATGCAATGGCACAGCTTAATTTGTTTGTCAATTACTTAAAAGCCAAGAAGAAAAAAGATGTTGATCCTGTTTTCGATTTTTCAAAACCTGAAGAAATTCCGTTTGTAACCATTCAATTGCCCGTGTATAACGAGCTGTATGTTATGGAACGTCTGCTGAATAATATTGCGGAATTAGAATATCCAAAAGACAAGTTAGAGATTCAAGTGTTAGACGACTCAACCGATGAGTCTTTTCAAGCCACTGCTGCTCACATAAAAAAACTACAAGAATCTGGATTAGATATTAAACAGATGAGTAGGGAAGTGCGTTCTGGCTTTAAAGCTGGAGCATTAAAAGAAGGGTTGAAAACCGCAAAAGGAGAGTTTATTGCCATTTTTGATGCTGATTTTCTTCCGAAGAAAGACTGGTTACAAAAAACCGTTCCTTATTTTAAAGACGAAAAAATTGGCGTGGTACAAACCCGTTGGGGACACATTAATAGAAACTATTCGCTCCTTACAAAAATACAAGCCTTTGCGCTCGATTTTCACTTTGTTTTAGAACAAGTAGGGCGAAATTTTGGAAACCATTTTATCAATTTTAACGGTACCGCTGGTATTTGGCGCAAAACGTGTATTATCGATGCAGGGAATTGGGAAGGTGATACCTTAACAGAAGACTTGGATCTAAGTTACCGTGCTCAACTTAAAAAATGGAAATTTAAATACTTGGAAGATGTAGAAACGCCGGCTGAGCTTCCCGTGGTGATCAGTGCTGCAAAATCACAGCAATTTCGATGGAATAAAGGTGCTGCTGAAAACTTTCAGAAACTCTATTTGAGATTATTAAAAGACCCTTCCGTTTCTTGGAAAACAAAGTTCCATAGCTTCTTTCATTTGTTGAACAGCAGCATGTTTTTATTGATATTGACTGTGGCCATTTTAAGTGTGCCGATGTTGTACATAAAGGCAGCACACCCCGAATGGGCGGTTGTATTTTATGTGTTGGCGGGTTTTGCCTTTAGTACGGTTATCTTTTTTATGTGTTATTGGCTCACGTATTCAAAAATTCATGGCGGCGGATTTAAAAACTTCCTGAGATATATTGGGATGTTCTTTACATTCTTTTCTGTGGCTATGGGTTTTTCAGTGCATAATTCCCTAGCTGTGTTGGAAGGTCATTTTGGGAAGAAAAGTGACTTTATAAGAACACCAAAATTTAATATTTCCACATTGAAGGAAAGTTGGAAAGAAAACAAGTACCTGACCAAGAATTTTTCAGCTAACACTATTGTTGAAGGCATTTTAATGCTCTATTTCGCTTTTGGAATGTACAGTGCTTTTGTGGTAGGAAAAGAAGACGGTGATTTTGGTCTTTTTCCGTTTCACTTGATGCTTTTTGTGGGCTTTGGCTTTGTGTTTTTTAAAAGCTTGTTGAGTAGGGCTTAATTTAGTGAATAGAAAGTCGAAACTGCTGCGGGGTCATCAGCTCTAATTTTTTAAACTGCCGGTTAAAATAACTCACATTATTAAATCCAGATTTAAAAGCAATTTCTGAAATAAGCATAGTCTTATTTTTTTTCATTAACCTTTTTGCAAACTTTATCTTTTCTGAATTCATAAAATCTATTGGCGAAACGCCTAAAGTATTTTTGAACTTTTTGTGAAAATTAGACGTACTCATATATGCCTTTTCGGCTAAGGTGTCCACGCTAATGTTTTTGTTGGTTAAGTTTTCCTTGATGTATTTTACTACAGAGCCAATACGAGTATCGCTAAAAATTTCTAAGTGGTCATTTAAAATACTGAATTTGGCTTTTGTTTGAAGCAGACGGATAATCAGCTCTTGAATCATTAAATCTAACAACACATCTTTAGATGAAGAATTTTCAGTAAATGTATTCACCAATCTATCAATAAGGTAATTTACTTCAATTTGATTGGTAAGATGAGAAGCGATACCTTCTTCCAGGTTCCAGTTGTTGTTTTCGTTTTCAATTTCAACTTGTTGGTTAAACTTTAAGGCAACTTCGTTTATTTTTTCAGGGTCAATCCCGAGTGCTAAACACTGTGTAGGACTGCTTTTAGTAGCAATGGGAAAGTCAATAACCATTTCCTTATTAGCCGGCATAACCACTGACTCGCCGGGAAGAAAGTCGAATTCAGGAATATCACTAAGGTGCATTATTTTTTTTCCTGTAAGCATACTGGCAATAACAGGAAAATCGAACGTAAGCGAAACACGTTCTGCTACTTTGTGTGTTTCAAAAATATTTAATTCAGAATATTCGGCATTATAAGTTGTTCTGTTTTCAACCAAGGTGAAAATTTTCCGACTCTCTTTATGTCTTGCTAAGGAATGATTCATAATCAATATTACACAAAAATATGAGTAAAAATCTTAAAAAATAGAAATGTGTTAGTATTCAATAGAATTGTTCAATTAACTGATAATATAATAAAATATCTTTATTAAAATTAAGTAATTCACAAAATAATATCTAAAAGTTTATAATTATGAGCGATATAAAAACTGAAAAAGGAAAAGCCATTGAACGACCACAATTTAAAGATACATACGATAATTTTATTGGTGGAAAGTGGGAAAAACCTGTAAAGGGAGAATATTTTGAAAGTATTTCCCCCGTAGATGGAAATTCATTTACAAAAGTAGCGCGATCTACAAAAGAAGATGTGAATAAAGCGTTAGATGCTGCTTGGGAAGCCGCTAAAACTTGGAATAGAACCTCTGCAACCGAACGAAGCAATGTACTTTTAAAAATTGCCGACATTATTGAAGCAAATATTGAAACCTTAGCACGAGCCGAAACCTGGGATAATGGAAAGCCTATTCGTGAAACAACCAATGCAGATTTACCGTTGGCAGTAGATCACTTTAGGTATTTTGCGGGCGTAATTAGAGCGGAAGAAGGTGGCGCCAGCGAATTGGACGCAAACACTGTTTCATTAAATATTTGGGAGCCTTTGGGTGTTGTTGGTCAAATTATCCCGTGGAACTTTCCAATTTTAATGGCAGCTTGGAAGTTAGCTCCTGCTTTGGCAGCTGGTAATTGTGTAATACTAAAACCAGCCGAACAAACCCCAGTGGGAATTATGATTTTGGCTGAATTAATTCAAGATGTCGTTCCAGATGGCGTTTTAAATATTATAAATGGATTTGGTCTTGAGGCAGGAAAACCACTGGCTTCTAGTTCGCGCATTAATAAAATTGCTTTTACGGGTGAAACTACCACAGGCCAAATGATTATGCAGTATGCTTCCAAGAACATAATTCCTGTTACATTGGAATTAGGAGGCAAATCACCAAATATATTCTTTAAAAGTGTGATGGATCAAGATGATGATTTTCTTGATAAAGCTATTGAAGGAGCTGTTCTTTTTGCCTTTAATCAAGGTGAAGTATGTACCTGTCCATCCCGAATTTTAGTTGAAGAAAGTATTTTCGATGAATTTATGGAGCGCGTAGTAGAACGTACCAAAGCTATTAAAATTGGTCATCCTTTAGATCCAGAAACGATGATGGGAGCGCAAGCCTCTAATGATCAATACGAGAAAATTTTAAACTATTTAGATATTGGTAAAGAAGAAGGTTGTGAAGTTCTTACCGGAGGTGAGTCTGCCTATAACGAAGGCTTAGAAGGTGGGTATTATATAAAGCCTACCATCTTCAAAGGAAATAACAAGATGCGCGTATTTCAAGAAGAAATTTTCGGTCCTGTAGTATGTGTTACAAGTTTTAAAAATGAAGCAGATGCTATCGAAATTGCAAATGACACATTGTATGGTCTAGGAGCTGGTGTTTGGACACGCGATATGCATCAAGCATATCAAATTTCAAGAGAAGTGAAAGCGGGCAGAGTATGGGTGAACAACTATCATGCATATCCGGCACACGCGCCTTTTGGAGGCTATAAAAAATCTGGGATTGGTCGTGAAAACCACAAAATGATGCTCGATCATTATCGACAAACCAAAAATATGCTGATTTCCTATGATAAGAAAAAGTTAGGTTTCTTTTAGAATTTAATTGGTTTTAAAATGGCCGGAATTAACTTCCGGCCTTTATTTTTAAATTTAAACTATGGAAAACACTAGAGTATTAATAACTGATGAAGCAAAGAAAATTGTTGAACAAATGAAAGCACAGCACGGCTCGCTTATCTTTCATCAAAGTGGAGGTTGTTGTGATGGTTCGTCACCTATGTTAATTTCAAAAGAGGATTTTTATTTAGATGAAAGTGATATTCTACTGGGTGAAGTTGCTGGAGTTTCATTTTATATGAATGAAGACCAATATGAATACTGGAAACACACGCATTTAACTGTAGATATTACCAAAGGTCGCGGTTCAAGTTTTTCGGTAGAAATTCCTTTAGGCCTTCGATTTGTAATAAAATCAAGATTATTAACCGAAGCAGAGAATGAACATTTCAGAAAAATAGAAGCCGAAAAAAATGAATCCTTACCCTAAAAAGTAACATCAGCTTCAATTAATTTACCATCTCTTTCAACAGTAACTGTAGCAGTCTGTCCCTTTTCAAATTTTGAAAGCGATTTCATATAGCTCATCATATCGGTTACTTCGTGTTCGCCCATTTTCTTAACCACATCACCTTTTTGCAACCCTGCTTTTTGTGCGGGACGGTCTTCACTAACCCCATCAATTCGCATACCCTCACCATCAAATAAATAGTCGGGCACTACACCTAAAGTTACTTTAAAGTCGGGTACTACTTCGCTTTCGTTTTTAGTTTTGGTGAAAGCCAACTGTCCGTTATCGTTTAAATCTGAAATAATAGCAAAAATGTATTCTGAAATTTGCTGCATTCCTTCATAGTTCAACTTTTCGGCGTCATCACCGGGTTTATGGTAATCTTCATGCTGTCCAGTAAAGAAATGAAGCACCGGAATATCGGCCAAATAAAAAGAAGTGTGGTCGCTTGGGCCAACACCGCTTTCGTGTTCTACTATGTTTAAATTAGCATCATTATTTGCAAAAAGCGTTTGCTTAAAAACAGGCGAAGTACCTACGCCGTGAACAGCTAGTGTTTTTTCCTCATTTAACCTACCTACCATATCCATATTAATCATGTAGCTTACTTTCTTGGTGTCGATGGTTGGGTTTTTCACAAAGTAGTTTGAGCCTAACAATCCTTCTTCTTCCCCAGAAAAAGCAATAAAAAGATAATTGTTCTCATTATTGAGTGGAGCAGAGGCAATTAACGAATCGGCTAGTTTCAGCATAACTGCAACACCACTGGCATTGTCATCTGCACCGTTGTGGATGGCTTTTCCTTCGCGATACAACGAACCTTCCCCGCCCATTCCTAAATGATCGTAATGGGCACCGATAACTACAGTAGTTTCTGCTTCGTTGCTTATATATCCAATGACGTTGGTTCCGGTTGTTGTGCTGTCAGATTTCGAAGCGAATTCAGCCTCTTTATGAGGGTCATTACTGCCTCGAAAACTAAAGGTCTGTGTATAGTTACCTTTATATCCTTTTGGCGATAATCCAATTGCTTTAAATCGTTTTATAATATATTCAGCGGCTTTTTGTTCCCCTTCCGTACCAGTTTTTCGACCGTTAAATGTATCATCGGCTAAAATGGTTACATCCTCTTTCATAGATACAGCTTTGGTTTTTTCTTCCTTACAAGAAATTAGCAGTATTGAAGACAGAAATAGTATTATAAATGAGCGCATATCCTTATTTTTGCAACAAAAGTAATTGAAATATGAGAATTTTTGCCCTTTTGTTGACTACTGTCTTGTTTATTTCGTGTAAAAATACTTCTGAAGAAAAAAAAGAAGTTAAAACGATAGCAACTGATAAAACCGTTGAAAATAACGTTTCAAATCAAAAAGATAGTTTAATCTATCCAGAGGAAAAACATTTTAAATCCATTCGACAAGTAACCTTTAGCGGTGACAATGCCGAAGCGTATTGGAGTTTTGATGACAAGCAATTAGTATTTCAGTCTAATTATGAGAATTGGGGTGTTGGTTGTGACCAAATGTTTTTGATGAATGCAGATGAAACATTCAAGGATAAACAACCACCTATGGTCAGTACGGGGAAAGGTAGAACAACCTGTGCTTATTTTATGCCCGACAATAAGCATATTGTTTATGCTTCTACACATTTAAAAGATGAAGAATGTCCGGAGGTTCCACTTCGTAATAACGGAAAATACGTTTGGCCAGTGTATGATAGTTTTGACATCTTCGTGGCAGACCTGGAAGGAAATATAACAAAACAGCTCACTAACGAACCTGGTTATGATGCCGAAGCAACGGTGTCACCAAAAGGTGATAAAATTGTTTTTACAAGTGATAGAAGTGGTGATTTGGAATTATACACTATGAACCTTGATGGAACAGGTGTAAAGCAAATTACAGACGAATTAGGTTATGATGGTGGGGCTTTTTTCTCACCAGACGGATCTAAATTGATTTTTCGCTCTTCTCGTCCAAAAACTGATGCTGAGATAAAAGAATACAAAGACTTATTAGCTAAAGGTCTCGTGCAGCCCACCGAAATGGAACTTTATATCTGTAATGCAGATGGAAGTGAATTGCGCCAACTGACCAATTTAGGAAACGCCAATTGGGCGCCGTTTTTTCATCCAAGTGGTGAAAAAGTACTCTTTAGTAGTAATTTTGAAGCAGAACGTGGTTTTCCGTTCAATTTATATTTAATTGATATTGATGGTAAAAATTTAGAACGCGTTACTCACGGCGAAACGTTCGATGCTTTTCCAGTATTTTCAAACGATGGAAAAAAATTAGTCTTTTCATCCAACAGGAATAACGGCGGTACGCGCGACACTAATTTATTTATTGCAGAGTGGCAGGATTAATCGTGTTGTTAAAATTTCTTAGATTTTAATAAGCCTTAAAGGTTTTATACCTTGTGATTTTTATAAAATTAAAATCACGTGAGAGATTTTTTCAACTTGTATCGAATTCCATTACTGTTTGCTATCATAAGCATTGCCTTGTACGCAAGTTTTGGATACGATTTACATAGAAGTGACCTAGCCAAACTTTTGCCTTTATACGGGGCTTTATTTTTTTTAACCTACAAATTAATTAAAGTTACAAAGGGTAATTTTTGGGTTCTTTTCGGTTTCGGGATTGCTTTTCGATTGGTCTTTTTAATCGCAATCCCCAATTTGTCACAAGATTTTTATCGGTTCCTTTGGGACGGTAGGTTGTTGTTGCAGGGTACAAACCCATATCTGTTTACTCCAGAAATGTATGCATCCGGATTGCTGAGCGGAGTCGAAGTAACACAAGCCAATGAATTAATTTCAGGAATGGGCGCTCTCAATGCGAGTCATTTCAGTAATTATCCACCTATAAATCAATTGTTTTTTGCACTAGCTGCTTTATTTGCTAAAAACAGTATACTTGGTTCAGTAGTGGTGTTACGATTGATTATGATTCTTGCAGATGTAGGTGTCTTTTACTTCGGAAGAAAATTGTTGAAGAACCTTAATCTGAATCCACATACTATTTTTTGGTATTTCCTAAACCCTTTTATCATTATTGAATTAACAGGAAACCTACATTTTGAAGGCGTGATGCTTTTCTTTCTAGTTTGGGCACTTTACTTATTGCAAAAAAGAAAATGGGTTTGGGCTGCTGTATTGTTGGGGGTTTCTGTTTCAGTAAAACTATTACCGTTGTTATTTTTGCCACTATTCTTTAACTACTTTTTGAAAAATAAGAAAGGTGAAAGTGATTCTTCATTGGAATTCACTTCACTAGAAATAAAGAAACTGATTCTGTTTTATACGGTTTGTTTACTAACGGTTATTGTAACATTCTCACCATTTTTTTCTTCGGAGTTTCTTCAGAATTTCACTACAACCATTGGTTTGTGGTTTCAGAATTTCGAGTTTAATGCGAGTGTGTATTACATCATAAGATGGATAGGTTTTCAAACAGTAGGATGGAATATTATTGCTACGGTTGGTAAGGTATTACCACTAATTGTCATTGCTTTTATATTGATACTTACCTTTTTCAGAAGAAATGAAACACTACCCAAATTAATCACTGCGATGCTCTTTGGAGTTTCGTTTTATTTCTTGCTCTCTACCACGGTACATCCTTGGTATGTTGCTACGCCTTTACTGTTGTGCTTGTTTACCAAATACCGTTTTCCTATAGTTTGGAGTGCTGTAGTAATATTAAGTTATAGTGCTTATGGAGCTAATGGTTTTAATGAAAACCTTTGGTTAGTAGCTGTGGAATATTTGGTGGTAATTGGATATGCGATTTGGGAAATTAGAAAGAATATTTCAGAAAAGAATTCCTCTCTTAGCTCTACGTAAAAGAGGAATTAGGTTGGATTACTTCATTCGTTTAAGTGAGTAAAAATCTTTTCGTCTGTCCTTTAAATTCCGTACGGCGCCGAATGTATGCAGTTCCCGTAACAAATCTAAATCTACATCGGCTACTAAAATCATTTCAGTATTTGGTGTAGTTTCAGCTTTAACACCGTTATTTGGAAAAGCAAAGTCGCAAGGAGTAAACACTGCCGATTGCGCATATTGAATATCCATATTATGAACTTTCGGTAAGTTGCCCACGCTGCCTGCAATGGCTACATAACATTCGTTTTCAATCGCCCGAGCTTGTGCACACAACCGAACTCTGGAATATCCGTTTTGAGTGTCGGTTAAAAAAGGAACAAATAGAATATCCATTCCTTCGTCTGATAAAAGTCTGGAAAGCTCAGGGAATTCAGAATCGTAACAAATTAATATTCCTACTTTACCGCAATCGGTATCAAAAGTTTTTAATGTGTTACCCTGTTGCATGCCCCAAACCTTTGCTTCGTCTGGGGTTACGTGTAATTTTTCGTACCGTTCTACACTTCCGTCGCGACGGCATAAATAACCTACATTGTACAATTTGTCATTCACAACTTCCGGCATACTCCCAGAAATAATATTGATGTTGTATGAAATGGAAAGTTTGGACAACCGTTCGGTAATTTCGGCAGTGTGTGTGGCCAGTTCACGTATCGCTTCCGGTTCGCTCATATGGTTGTATTCTGCCATAAGTGGGGCGTTGAAAAATTCCGGAAACACAGCGAAATCACTTCGGTATCCTGCAACACTATCAATAAAATATTCAGCTTGCTGCATTAAATCTTCTATTCCGTTATACGAACGCATTTGCCATTGAATAAGCCCTAAGCGAACGACACTTTTGGTAGCAGTTGGTTTTTTATCCGGTTTGGTGTAGTAAATATTATCCCATTCCATTAAAACGGCGTATTCACCAGAAGCGGCATCGCCTTCCAAATAGCCCTTTAAAACCCGAAGCGGATGAAAATCGTTCGATAATTGAAAGTTTAATACGGGGTCTTCAATTTCCTTGCTTCGTACTTTTTCTAAGTATTTTTTAGGTGAAATAGTATCGGCATGTTTGTGGTAATTAGGCATTCTTCCCCCAAATACAATGCTTTTCAGATTTAAGTTCTCACATAGTTCTTTTCGATAGTCATATAATCTTCTACCTAAGCGAAGACCGCGGTAATCGGGGTGTATGAATACATCGATTCCGTAGAGAACATCACCATTGGGGTCGTGAATTTTAAACGACGGGTCGCGCGTTATATCATCGTAAGTGTGATTATCTTCAATCTTATCGTAATCTACAATAATCGATAGGGCACAACCTGCAATTTCTCCATCGACCATAATCACCACCTGCCCTTCCGGAAATAGGGAAATTAGATTGCCAATCTCTTCAATTTTCCAATAGGAATTTGGCAACCCTCCATATGACTGAAGGGTTGCTTTTTTTAACGCTTCATAATCTTTAAGCGTCAAGAATTTTAATTCTATATTTTCTATTTTATTTTCCATGGGTTACATATCTAATAGATATGCGAAAATTAAAGGGGCGACGATGGTAGCGTCACTTTCTATGATGAATTTTGGCGTATCAACATCCAATTTACCCCACGTAATTTTTTCGTTTGGGACAGCTCCTGAGTAGCTTCCGTAGCTCGTTGTAGAGTCTGAAATTTGACAAAAATAACTCCAGAAAGGCGTATCGGTGCGTTCCATATCTTGATACAACATCGGCACTACACAAATAGGGAAATCACCAGCTATTCCACCACCTATTTGAAAGAAACCAATACCTTTTTCTGAATTATCAGTGTACCAATCTGCCAAGAAGGTCATATACTCAATACCACTTTTCATGGTCGAGGCTATTAACTCGTCTTTTAAAACATAGCTCGCAAAAATGTTCCCCATCGTGCTGTCTTCCCAACCTGGGCAAACAATAGGAAGGTTTTTCTCTGCGGCAGCGTACATCCACGAATCTTTCAAATCGATTTCGTAGTGTTCTTCTAAAACGCCACTCAATAACAATTTATACATATATTCGTGTGGTAAATAGCGCTCGCCATTAGCTTCAGCTTCTTTCCAGATTTTAACAATGTGTTCTTGAATTCTTCTGAAAGCTTCTTCTTCAGGAATACACGTATCGGTAACCCGGTTCAGTCCTTTTTCCAATAAGTCCCATTCATCTTTTGGGGTTAAATCACGGTAGTTAGGTACTCGTTTGTAGTGACTGTGTGCCACTAAATTCATAATATCTTCTTCTAGGTTTGCACCGGTACACGAAATGATATGCACTTTATCTTGGCGAATCATTTCAGCAAATATTTTACCTAATTCCGCGGTACTCATAGCTCCAGCCAAGGACACCAACATTTTAGCACCGTTGTTTAATTGGTCTTCGTATCCTTTTGCAGCATCTACAAGAGCTGCAGCGTTGAAGTGCAAATAATACTTTTGAATAAATTCTGAAATTGCTCCTTTATTAGTACTCATTTTCGTTGTCGTTAAATTTTGAAATTCCTTTTTTACTTGCCTCGAGCGGAGTCGAGTGGGTGAAATTGCTTTCAAATTCGTCTTCTCCTTCAGTCCCCTCAAACTTGTAGCTTAGCATTTTGTAATACAGTTTAGCCGCTAAGAAATCGGAAGATTTCTCTTCTGGATTTGGACATAATTCTACAATATCAAACCCAACTACATTTCGTTCGGCAAATACTTGCTTTAAAAACTCCATAGTTTCGTAGAAAAACAATCCACCAGGTTCTGGTGTTCCGGTTGAGGGTAGAATAGAAGGGTCGAACGCATCCAAATCAAAAGTAATAAATACGTTTTCACCTAGTGTTTCAATCACATTATCCATCCAATATTCATCGGTTGCCATTTCGTGAGCAAACCACGTTTTTTCACAGTCCATTACCGTTGTTTCGGCAACATCCATACTACGAATACCTACTTGTACTAAATTGGTCGTTTGGCTAGCTTCGTACACAGCGCAAGCGTGATTAAAAGAAGAACCATCATACTCTTTCCGAAGGTCTGCGTGCGCATCGATATGAAGCACGGTTAAATTGTCGAAACATTCATTAAAGGCACGGATTGTACCAATAGAAATACTGTGTTCGCCACCAAAAACCGTAACAAATTTATTCCGAAGAATATATTCTTTTGTTTTTTTGTGAACCGCTTTCACTATGGCTTCAGGGGAAGCGTTTTCTGTGATGGGTTCGCTTAAATAAATTCCTTGTTTGTAAACTTCGGTTTCGGTTTCAATGTCGTATAATTCCATATTTTCTGAAGCGTGTAAAAAAGCTTCAGGGCCTTTGTCGGCTCCTTTTTGCCAAGTACTGGTACCATCGTAAGGAACTGGGATTAATACAATTTTCGAAGTTTCCAGAGCCGCATATTTCTGCGGGATTCCGGCGTACGTTTTAGTGCTCATAACCTAAAATGTTTAGCAATTGCTCGCTTGTTTGTTGTTGTGAAAATAATTTGGTTGAGATGTTTCCATCTTTGTCTTTGTCTATTAATATGTGCTTTGGCGAAGGAATTAAACAGTGTTGTAATCCGCCAAACCCACCAATGGTTTCTTGATAGGCTCCCGTGTTAAAAAAGCCGATGTATAATGGTTTTTCTTTTTTGAATTTAGGCAGATATATAGCATTCATATGCTGCTCGCTGTTGTAATAATCATCGCTATCGCAGGTTAAGCCGCCTAGTAACACGCGTTCGTATTCATCATTCCAGCGATTAATGGCCAGCATGATAAAACGTTTGCTAATCGCCCATGTATCGGGTAACGTTGTGATAAAAGAAGAATTAATCATATTCCACTTTTCACGATCGTTTTGTTGCTTTTGGTATAAAACCTCGTAAATAGCACCGCCACTTTC